>Ga0315289_10001907_pt1 | contig 32345 bp, 25 predicted proteins | sample YL17G11_40_MG_FD_203452 | JGI IMG/M metagenome (GOLD analysis project Ga0315289, IMG submission 203452) | Sediment microbial communities from Yellowstone Lake, YNP, Wyoming, USA - YL17G11_40 | ecosystem: Environmental > Aquatic > Freshwater > Lake > Sediment | place: USA: Wyoming | collected... | reverse complement strand
CGATCTGAGCGCTGTCGACCGCGGTGCCGTTGTCTATTGACCAGGTTACCGTCTGATCCTCCGCGTCGGCAATCCAGACCCCTGATTCCGTAGGAGTTATCGCGACATTGGATATTACAGGATAGCACGCAAACGGTTCTGATACGCCTTCTACCTTCTTGAGGTCTCTATTTTGATTATCCCTCACTCTTAAGACGCAGGTTAGGCTCTTGGCGTCAGGCACTGAGGTAACGTTAAAGTCTTTGGACGTTCCGTCTCCCGGTGTTGTAGTGGTTCCCAGGTAATACTCTTGGTTGTCGTCAGGGCTATATAGGTAGATGTAGGCATTTACTATGCCTGTGCCCCAGGTTGTCAAGGTTACCTTTCTGGTTGTTTCTCCGTACTTCCAATCTGAGGCGGGCTTATCTACTATTATGTTGCCTCTTATATCCATGGCCGCAGAGGCGCCGGTCATTACATCATTGGGGAAGCCTGTTTCATCATAGACTACCTTGAACTTAATGGTGTTGACGAGTGACGTATCGTTAGGAAGCGTCCATGTATGGCTGCCTTTGCCGACAGGGTTGTTGAATCCCTCTACGTTGAACGGATTAAGTCCTGATGCAACAGTATATGTATCGCCTTCAAATGTACCTGAAGGCGATGCTATGATCTTCACGTTTGGAAGCTGGCCGCTATTAACGGTCCATGTAACGGTTGCTCCGTCTGTCTCGTGGATCTTCCATATGGCTGTAGATGTAGGCGCTGTCAGCGTCAATGCGCCTTTTATTCTAAATGCCGCTGTCTCTCCGTATGTGCCTCCGGGATACTTATAATTTGCGTCCTCTACCATCAGCTTATAATTGGCATTGACGGGTGTTTCAGGGACCTGCCAATAATCTGTCGGCGTTGAGGCCTGAGTAGCGCTGTCAGCGGGCGAGAATGTTACATCTGATAGAATAGTCGTATATTGAGTGCCGTTATAGTATTTTATGTTGACTTTTTCGACGCGGCCGTTCCTTTGGCATGTGATTGTCTGGTAACTCTCGCAAGCGAGTCCTGATGCCACGTCAGGCGCGATTATGCTCAACTGGCCTTTTACTTTAAAATCAAGCGAGTCATCCGTGACATATGTCCCGAATGTGGATGAATCTTTTATTCTTACGTACGACCTGTGGCCGGCCGGCGCGTCATATTGCGTTATGTAATCCCCTGTTGCCGGATTCGTGGGAACAATCCATGGCCACGCGCCTTGATTCGCTCCCGCGTTATCGGCATCTACGGGGCTTGCGTTCAGTTTGGTCCAGCCGCCTTTACTGTTCCTTGAATAGTATACATCTACTGTGCTTACCGGTCCGTAGACATTCCAGGATATCGCGTTCTGTGTTGTGCCGTCAGCCACCCAGGTTTGGCCTTGCGTCGGCGCCGTTACGCTCACGTCGCCGCAGATCACGAATTCGCCGGACGGGGTAGCTGTAGCAGGCTGGTTAGGATCGCTCGATGTGATCCTGAATTTAATATCCGTCGCTGCAAGGTTAACGGGTAGAGGCTCGGTAGGATGGCTGGTAGTCCAGGCATAAGTATTCTTATTAGGCTCGCCGGAGCCGTGCTTGGGGTTATTATAGCTTGACTCTAATAACACCCACTCGCCCGAAGTGCCCCTATCTTTATTCCAGTATTCTATTTTTACCTTGTCTATCTCATTACCTATTGTATTCCATTCAACCGTGTATGACGGGGATGCGCTTTCGATAGCGAAGGTCTCTCCGGGTTGCGGTTTCAAGAATGAGAACGTGCCTATTATGGCAAAGGTGTTGGTATCTACCTTAGTAACGTCGTTATAGTCAGCGCTGGTATCTTTTATTCTGAATTGAACAGAGTTTGACACTTCATCAGGCACGCCTGCAGGATATGGATTATATCCTGCCCCTCCGCCGCTATCGGCGTCGATGCCGGTGGCAAAGGATTCCTCCCATCCCGCTCCTAAGCCGTAGTTCACATCTATGTCAACCGTATCGATATCGCCGGCATAGGTCCATTTTATGGCTTTATTAGTCGCGGCTACAGGCCATGTTGCGCCTGCGGCAGGATAGTTATCGTTTTTGTAGACCTTGCCGCAGACCCTGAAGTCTGAGAGCTTGGTGGCATTGACTAAATCGTCGAAGTTAGGGTCATAATCGAGGACCTTGATCCTTCCGTGGATAGTCCTTTCGTGGGGCACTGTTATGTCGTTGCATGATTTTGGGTTCGCGGCCCAGTCATCATAAAGCAGGGTGCCGGGGTTTAAACCGCCTACTCCTGTGGCGCTATAGTATATATCCACCTTATCGATCTGAGCGCTGTCGACCGCGGTGCCGTTGTCTATTGACCAGGTTACCGTCTGATCCTCCGCGTCGGCAATCCAGACCCCTGATTCCGTAGGAGTTATCGCGACATTGGATATTACAGGATAGCATTTGAATGTCCCTGATATGCCTTCTACTTTTTTGTTGGCTCTTACCTGGGTATCTCTCACTCTTACTACGCAGCTTAGGCTCTTGGCGTCAGGCACTGTAAAGCCTGTGAAGTCGGTCGACGTACCGTCGCCGGGTGTCGTGGTTGTGCCAAGGTAATACTCCGCGTTGTCATCGGGGCTATATAGGTAGACATATACATTAGCAATACCGGTACCATAGGCTGTAAATGTCACTGTCTTATTGGTCTCGCCTTTTTTCCAATCGGAAGAAGGCGTATTGACCGTTATGTTGCCTCTTATATCCATGGCCGCAGAGGCGAGGCTCTTTATATCCGTAAAGCTTGCGTTATCCTGGACTACCTTGAACTTGATTGTGTCGACGAGCGGTGTCGTCTCAACTAGTGTCCATGTATAATGGCCGCTTCCTACCTTTGGGGGAAACAGATCTTCATCAAATGCTTCATCGTTAAACGGATTGCGTTGTGTTATTATGGTATATTCGTCTCCCGAGAAGTTGCCCGAAGGAGACGCGATTATTTTTACGTAGTCAAGCTGGCCATGGACCACATTCCAGCTTACTGTCGCGGCATTTGTATCGAAGACCTTCCATATGGCCGTAGACGTAGGAGCTGTAAGTGTCAGCGCTCCTTTCACTCTGAAGTCAGCGGTCTCGGCGGCGGTCCCGTTATTCGCAAATTCATAGTTATCATCTTCAGCGAGCAGCCTATACGCCGCGTTTGTAGGTGTCTCCGGCACTGTCCAGCTTTTCGATTGCTGAGTATCGTTTACAGGGTCGGTAAATGCGAACGCTGTCGCTATATTATTAGGATAAGTGGCTCCGCTGTTAGTCGAATACTTTATGTTGACCGCCTCGATCCTGCCTTTCCTCTGCCATGTAATGGTATAACCGGTGCCGATGGTAAGGCCTGCCGACAATGTTTCCGCGGTCGGCGCGACTATACTTAATGCGCCCTTAACGATGAAATTAGGCGACTCATCCGTGACATTTGTCCCGTATGTAGTGCCGCTTATTTTTATCCTCGCGTACTTACTGCTGTCTATCTTGGGAATAAGATCCGCTGTCGCGGGATTATCCGGAATGGTCCAGGGATAAGTTCCGATATTGTCCCCCGGAGTTCCGCTATCCGCCGCTGTTGACGCTATTATGGGCGTAGGATCAAGATATGTAGCGCCGTCTTTAGAATAGTCCAATCTTACGTAATCTACGGGTCCGTAGACATGCCATGATATTGTCCTTGCTGTTACGCCGTCCGCGGTCCAAATTGTAGCCGCGGTAGGCGTATCTGCGACCTTAAACTCAACAAGCCCGCATAATAAGAGCGATCCCACGGACTCTGTTGTCGTAGCCGGCTGGTCAGGGTCGATAGAAGTGATCCTGAATTTCACGTTGTTCGCGGCAAGGTTCACGGGAAGCGGGCCGTCTTCCGAGTCCTTGTCCCAGGTATACGAATTCTCGGTTTGGCCATGGTTAGGATTATTTAAGGCATCGTCTATCGTTACCCAGCTGCCTCCGCCGACATTCTTATTCCAGTATTCCAGTTTTACCGTATCTACATTAGCGCCGAACGTCTTCCACTTGATTTCGTATCCGGTCGGATCAGTATCGCTGTCTATATGATGAAGATCGCCTCCTGCGGCGGGTTTAGTAAACTCAAAACCGGCTATTATTTTAAATGTCTCGGATTCATCGCTTGCGTCGTTCGGTTTATCTTCGTCTTCGATCTTGACTCTGATACTATTAGAGACTTGATCGGGAATCGACGGCCAGTCCCAATATCCTTGCGAAGCGGCAACGACCGGCACAAGGACTGTTCCGTAGTTCCCGTTAGGGTAGTCGTAATCCACGTATATCTTGGCATTGCCCATGCTCCCTTTGTGGCTCCATATTATCTGCTTGCCCGTATCCGCGACTTTCCATGGAGGTGATTGCGCCGTCGTAGGAGCGGTAATCTCAAGATACCCCTTCATTTTAAATGGGCCGGATTCTCCGTAAACAAAGCTCGAATAGCTGTGGTCCTGAATTCTTATCTTTGCCTTTTCTGTCAGCGTTGCCGGCAGTGTCACAGTAGCGTTATAGGAAAGGCCTGCTTTGGATATGCCGCCCGCCGGAGTTAGTGTCAGCGGATAACCGCTCCCGCCGTCGCCGTCCTGCAGTATTATATCTATGGTCGTGGTCGGGTCCGCTATCGCGCTCCATTGCACTGTATTGCTATCGCTCTCCGCTACCCAAGCCGTAGGAGTCGTAACTGTTATCTCCGGCCTTATGGTGAACTCTTCGGTATCGACAGTAACATCCGGATTCTGGACAGATGCCACGCGTATCGTGCAATGCTCGCTCCTCTGCTGCTGTATAGCGCTGGAAGCGTCCCACACATAGGTATTAACGCCCGGGCCAAAACCGTCTCCGTCATTATTATAACTACTCTCGATGTTAAACGTCCCTACGCCCTGCACTAAAAGGTCGATTTTGACGGCGGTCATGCTTCCTACGGCATCCCAGGTAATATCGTGGTCTTCGCCTACGAACCATTCGTCGGGAGTAACGATAGAGTTAAAGCCGCCTTGAATGACAAATTCGCCTGTCGTATTCGTAAGAGCGGGATAATCGATGCTCGTCACGCGGATCTTGCACTTATCATAGATCTTGTCGGGAACTGTCCAGTCGGGCACTAAGCTTACGCCGCTTTCGCCGGATGCCCCCGAGCCGCAACTGTCAGGCAGTAATGAGCCTTCTCCGTAGTCTAACCATTCCGCGTCCGCGCCGGGGGTCTCAGGCGCCCACAACTCAAACTTAATGAGGCCTATGGTCCCGTATTTCTTCCATTTTACGGGGACTGTCCCGCCTACCGTGAATTCAGCGGGTGTCTCCGGCAGCATGAAACTTAGCGATCCCACAACGGTATTAGGATGGTCGGAGGGCGTTTCTATATAAACGTTATTTTCGTCAAAGGCATCTTCGACTCTAAAAAGGACTTTATCGGTTCCTGAGGGATTGGTTATGTCGGCATCTACCGGTGTATAATAAACCCCTGTTACGTCTCCTTCAAGATCATCTATCTTTGTCCATTGCGCATCGCCTATCTTTTTATAATAAGCCCTCAATCCCTGAAATGTACCTACCAACGACCATTGTATAAGACGCTGTGTATGGACTGTAAATGTCTGATCCTGGGTGTTCGGATTCTGCGCGTTCGGCATATCAAATACGATATTACCTCTAAATGAATGCGTAGGCGAACCTGACATAGCCGGCGCGAATACGATAGGATGCGCGGTCTCGACTACTCTCAACTTGACATTCGGAGCGGTCGTCAATGGCGCGGTAAATTCAAAGCCATCAGGATAGGTTGTGCAATAGTCGGAAGCTATGCCTGTCGCCCCTTCGATAACAACCCAATCGTCGTCGGGATAGGTAGGCGAATTCGCGTTATATCTGATATCAACATCCCCTACATCGCCCTGCACGTTCCAGATCACTTTGTACTTTTCGCCTACGTCGTAGGCCTGCGCTGTAATAGGAGATGTAACATTTATTTTTCCTTTTATGGTAAACCACACCGAATCATCGGATACGGCGGCATCTTCAACGCCCTGTTCCTCCCTTACGATTCTGATGACCGCGTTATTGTGCGCGACTGTATCGGCTGTGGGTATATTAGTCCATATGTAACTTCCCGAAGCAGCCGAGAAATTTGTCTGGTAGTGCCATGAACCTGCCTGGCCGCCGTTATTGGAAGAATATAATTTCAGGTAGCTCAAGGCTCCGGTTGTCGTCCATGTGAATTGAGTGCTGCTGCCCGTGACCTGCCAAACCGTATTAGACGTTATTTCGCTCCCCAGAAATACCCTGGGCTTCATGTAGAAATTGTAGCCGGATTCATCGGATACAGCGGTAATCTCTGAATCTCTGACTTTAATGCGGCATTTATCAGAGGTGACCAATTGCCTTGTAGCTTCCTCGTTAGCGGGTATAGTCCAGGTGTATGGGCTTGCGCCCGTGTATTGCGGAGCAATCGTGAAGTCCTCGAAATTATGCTTACCTTCATCCTTATCAAAGAGTATATCTACCTTAGCTATATTGCCTGTCTCGCTCCAGGAGACCTGGTTATTGGTCCCGTCAACAAACCACGTCTCAGGCGAAGATTGATTCTGGCCGGGCGAGTTGAGGTCTATGTCGCCGTGTATGGCGAAATTGGCCTGCGAATTCGCGTAGACATATGTCGAGTCATCATTCGCGTATATCTTCACCCTATGCTGCAGCCCCGGCGTCTCGGGCACTGTCCATGAATGATGACAGATATGTGAACCATCTTCACCCTTATTGTAATCCACAGTCGTTATATAATTAGGATATGTCCCTGCTCCCGTATCATAATACAACAGGCAGTCTCCCATATTGCCCATGTATTTCCATTTTATGTCTATAGGAGTACCGCCCACATAATATGTTTCGCCGCCATTTGGCGCCACCATTGCGTGATTTAATGTCCCGTTCCACAATCTTCCTCTTACATCAAACTCATCGGACTCATCCCATACCAGCGGGTCGCTATTATCCATCGCTTTTATTTTGTTTGTCACGGTAGGTATATTTGAGCTGTCAGGGACCGTCCAGTCGTAATAATTATCTGTTGCCGTATCTACCTGATGAAAAGCTGTCCCGTAGTTATAGCCGTCTTCCGCAAAATATAAGTCCATAAGGCCTATGTTTGATAAGCCGCTGTTTATTATCCATGTTATCCTGTGAGTCCCCTGCGCTGTCACTGCGTTCGCGTTCCTGTTTGCTGCGCTCGGGCTGGTTATCTCTATCTTGCCTTTCGCGTCCACATTCTGCGCCGACTCTACCTTTATATCGCTGTGGACGCTGCTTTGGACTTTTATTCTTATATCGTTATCAACCGGGCAGTTCACCGGATTCCACTCGAGGCCGCCAGCGTTTGACGTGCCCGGACTTATGGTTCCGTCATATGTGCTTCCTCCGTTAGTGCTGTATTTTACGATTACGTTGGCAACGTCTCCCTGCGTGACCCAAGTTATGTTAAACAGCACGCCGACTGTTATGACGCCGCCATTCGGCACAAGATATATAAACCTGGATTTAATTGTTACAGGCTCGGCCGATATTGACGCTACATTGGCGTTATCAACAGAGACGATCTTGATTTTTATATTAGTATTTTTTCCGTTGTCCCCTGTCTTAAATACGGTGGCATCGCTGGGAATAGTCCAATCGTAGAATTTTTGTGAAACAGCCAGGTTTCCCGATGTCTCGATCGGATTTTCATAGGGCGGGTTTCCGTCCTTTGAATAATACAAGAGCACCTTCCAGGTCGGCGACTGCTGGATGTTCCATGTGATATGCGCCGCTGTTCCGCATTCCCACGTCAATACAGGATCGCCCGCATTTTCCGAAGGGCTTGTCATCTGGAGTTTCGCGATGCTGAAATTAGCTGATTCTCCTCCGATGGCATTATCGCCGCTGAGCGCTACTCTCACCTTGGAATCTGTCTCGCCCAGGTTATCCGTAGGTATATTAGCGGTAAGCCAGGTTTGACTTCCCGAACTGCCGTTTAAGCTTGTGTATACATTCGAATAACCCGTCCCCCCGTCGTTGGAATAGGCAAATATGAAATTATCGCCGTATTTATCGTGCAGATTGCCGTGCGGCGTCCACGTGACTGTGTAATCCTGAGTCTGAGGTATGACGTTCCCCGACGCGGGCGCCAATATCTGCAGCCAGCCTTTTATCTTAAAAGGAACATCGCATTCATCATATATGCCTTCATATCCTGCCGCGTGGTTTTGCACTTTTACGCCCGCTGTGGTCGCCGTGGTTATGTTGTTGGGGACCTGCCAGTCGTAACCCGTGGTTCCCTGTGAAGCAGTCACCGGAGTGGCATTTATCTTTGTCCAAGTCTTAGTAGTCGTAAAATCTACGCAATAGTACAAGTCCACCTCGTCTATGGATGCTTGAGGTGCTATTGTCCACTTTATCTTGTTGGTCACATCGACGAACCATCCTTCGCCGGCATTCGGCTGTGTAACGGTTATCGAACCGGCTATTTCGAATACCTCGCTTTCTCCCAGCACGTTGGTATCGCTATGGTCTACCACTTTTATTATCGCGGATTGGCTTGATTTATCGATAGGCGGCGTCCAGGGATAACTTCCGTGCGTAGCGTCTACATTGTCGGCGTCCACTCCTCCGTCTGTACTCAGTTTCGTATAATTCTGGCCGGCATTTGTCGAATAATAGACATCGACTAATGCGCTGTTAGAATTAAGAGTCCATAATATGGTCTGCTGGTAGCCAGTAGGCCATATTGAATTCGTATCCGGCGCCGTGATCACTATATTTCCCCGGACTTCAAAATTGTTATCGGTATCATCCACTACATCGCTGTTTGAATTAGAAACTACTCTCACTTTTGTCGTTGTTCCGGCTGCTCCCAGCACAATGGGGTTCCATGTGAAACTTCCGGGTGTCACCGGAAGAGCTGTTGCGTTAGTAATATCTGCCCAGTTACTATGGGCTGCGTCTATCGAATATCGCAGTTTAACGGTAGTCGCAAAATTTCCCCATTTATTCCACGTAATATCTTTATCCGTATCGCCTACATGCCAAAGCTCTTCGCCGTTAGGTTGAATTACCTGCAGCCTGCTCTTAATATTAAATACGGCATTTGAGACGTCATTCTGAGCGGCATCGGCCGCGTTCGATACCCTTACTATGCAATCTGTATCTTTTTCAGCGGCAGGTAATATGGCACCGCCTGTGGAATTGTATCCGACCGTCCATGAATAAGTATCAGCGCTGGCAGCGGTAGAAGCGATTATAGTCTTCCATGAGCCTGCTTGGCCGTTATTGTCAGAATATTCTATCATAACGTTTGTTACGCTTGCGGCGGTTTGCCATTCTATATTAAAGGGCGTATTAACGGTCAGCGTCTCGGCGCCGTTAGGCTCCCTTACTGTTATCGGCTGAAATTCGTAAATACTAAAATAGGTCGTCGAGGGCCCGTTTGCATTTCTGGATGAGTTCCAACGTGTCATGGCTGCATATTGGACTCCGGCCTTTGTTGTCAGCGTAGCTTGATATGATAAATCGTCATAGAGCGCGGTGCCATTGCTTGTGCCTGTAGATTGAGTCGAAGCGATAAGAGCTGTTCTCGTCAGATCACGCGTCGTGATCGCCGTATCAGTCGCCGCCGAACAAAGTGCGTTGGGGGAGGAGGGGAGGTTGTCGACCCCGTCTCCCGTAGGTCCTGAGCCATTAAGAGTAAATGTATCTGCCCCAGTATTTGTAATTATCCAGGAGCCGTTAACGGTCGTGCTAACCGTAAAGCCCGATATATTCACCATCTCTCCGGTAACATATCCATGGCCGGTTAAAGTTATCTGTATGGGATTTCCTGCGGCTGGGTCATTGCAAGCGAGGCCGGCACTTTTTGTGGCGACATCAGCGGAACTGGCCGCGGAAGTCCTTTGTATGTCCGCGCCGAGACCGGTTGTCGTTCCATCCGCGAAGAAATCGGCCACATAGTACTCGATATCTATTGTGCTGTCAGCCAGGTTTGGCGCGTAACCGCGCTTAAAGGTCAGGGTATTATTATCTGTAACCTCGCCTGATACCATAAACTCATTGTCCTGGCCGCCGTAATATGTCCCGGGATTGATGTAATAAAAAAGCAGCGCGTTCTTGCCGCTATTTACCAGGATGTTGTTGCCCGTTAGATCCGGCGTGGCTTTTGTCGTGTCGTTTATCCCCATCGTCAAGAGGTTATATTGCACTCTCGCGTCATATTTAAACTCGATGACCTGCCAGGTCAAACTCATGGTCTTTGAATAAGTGGACTTTTTGCGTGAAATCAGCATGTTCGTGGCAGAAGTAAAAGTAGGCAGCAAAAAATACTCGTTCGTTCTGGTCGCCTTGTTGTCGGGACAACCGCCATATACGATCGGTATCGCCTGATACATCGAGTCCTTGATAGTTGTAATCTGGGGTATGGTTACATTCTTGGTGAGTCCCCCCGAAGGGATACTGGAAATACCCCTTGATACCGTAACGCCGTCTTCAAATTCTATGACCTGATATGATATGCTCGCTCCAACGGTTCCGCCCATCCTCTGGATGACGATAGTGCCCGAATCTTCAAATTGAGGCAGAAAGAAAAAGCTCTGATCGTTGCCGCCGGCAACAGAAGAGGTTATGAGGATTATCGATTTCGTCAGGTCAACGGTAGTGAGGGCTCCGGAGTTATCCCTGATATCTTGAGACGCGACTGTGTCGGTGGCGTCAATGTTGACGGTTCCCCGGCAGACCTTTTTTATCTGGACGGCATGCGCGTCATGCGTGAAATAAAGCATGGCAATACAGAGGACCATTGATCCTATTAATATGTTTTGCCATTTTGGTTTCATGTTAGCGATCCTTTATTGCTGTTCAGCTTCCCCGCTGTCCATGCGCTCAGTCTCTTCCTTTTCCGGCTGAGGAGGCGGCGCCGGTTTCACGAAGATGATCGTTTTGGCGAACTTGTCGCCTATTATCTCCTTGCCGTCCGCTCTTATCTCCGTCATCTGAGCATATTTAACCGTTACGGTATCGCCCATCTTGATCTTATCGAATCCTTTTATGCGCTCCACGCTGGGCGGCTCTTGTATGGTGAGAGGAAGTTCATATTCCCCCGTCTCGTCCCGTTTATACACTATAGCTATGCAATGTTTATCTATAGCGCTTACCTCGCCTGTGACCTCTTTCATTACGATCTCCGGGCCTTTTTTCTCCGTAGCTTCTTCAGCGAAAAGGCTCACAGCCAGGCATAATACTAATACAAGCATGACTGCGCATAGCACTGCGGCCTTCCTTATAATATATCCTTTCGCGTCCATTTTGCTCTCCTCCGATTCTTTACTCCGCTTTTGTCCTTTCGCCTATCGATTTAAATGAAAAGACGCTTGCCACACCTCCGGCAAAGCGTTTTCGCAGGACGCCCTTCATGGCATTGCCGTCCCACTCGCCGCGCCAATTTGCCACCTCATTCTTTTCGTTTCTCTGGATCGTCTCCCACGCGACGCTTCCGTTAGCCAATACAGACTCTGAATAATTTGAAGCCGGAAAGCCGTTTTGCCCCAGCTGGAGCGATGCGACTTGGTTATCTTTGAAAGTAAGCGTATCTTTGTAAGCGACAGGCCCGAGGGGCTCAACTTGGTTTATTTCGATGTTCCAGGCATAGCCGTTCAGTTCCATCCTTGCCTGCGTAAGTTCTTCGCGCGCCTTTTCGGCCAGATCTATTTTCCACGAATACTCATCGGCTCCCCTGCCCTCCGCTACGACCTTTACCTGTTGTTTCTTGAGCATTTCCAATGTCGTATCATAGAGGGCGAGCGTCTTGGCATATTCGCTCCGAAGCGCGGTCCTGGCCCTGTAAGAATACAAAAGCGTGACGGCCAATATTAAAACCGTTACTCCGCTTAAGGCCATGTAAATTATCTGCGTTCTCGTCGGCTGCGGCGCCTTATTCTGTTCGCGGACGGCTGACTCGACGGCTTTTTCTACGCGTTCGGCGAAGGCCTTTGAGCCCAAGATCCTCGTTCTGTGCAGGAGCTTCTTAAAATCGGTTATATCCTTCGCGGTCGCGCTTTTTACATATTCCTCAAACGCCTTCTCCCTGCCGTTTAAGATATTGAAGACCTCCTCGATCTCCCCTCGAAGATCCGGGTATTCTCTTTTTGCCGGGTCAAGGAACTGCGGGTAGCTTGAGTAGGGATAGTCTTTAGGGTCATCTACGATATTTGCCTTTCTGGGATGCAGGTGGACATACCTGGTAAGCGGCAGGATATAGGGCTCTTTTTCCACAAAAACGGTTTTAAACCTTGCCTCGAAAAGATGGCCTTTCTTCCCGTACTTACTGTTAAAACTTTTTGTGTAGCTGGAATTGAGGTTGTACATGATGGCGGATATCGGGACATTGTGCTTGAGTTCTACCACGAGATGCAGGTGTGTCGGCATTAGCACATAAGAAAAAAGAGAAAAACCGTATTGTTGTTTATGATTATTGATAAGGGAGATATAATGCTGATAATCGGCGGAGTTCGCAAACAGGGTTTCATTTTGTCCGCTTTTTGCAGTGACGTAGTAGAGCACATCTTCTATGTACACTCTCGGTAATCTCGGCATTTTCGTTCTCGCTTTTTGCCCCGTTACACCCTGTGTTCAGTAAGTCGTCTGGGTGTAACGGGGTTTGTCTGTCCTACGCTATTTCCGGCTCAAAGTGCCAGGCACTTTGGTATTTTTCAAAAAAAAACCAGGCAATATGCCTGGTTTTCTTACAACTATCGGATATTGCGTTTTCGGCAATCGGCCGTCCCCACTCATGCACGCATGTGTGGGGAGCACGACTTTGCGTCTCCGGATTACTCCGGATTTGCTATTATCGAACGCGCCTAATTTTCAATGACCATCACTTGAAAGTATACCTGTTATTATCAAAAAAGTCAATAGTGATAGTCAAAAAATATCTACCTTTTTTATACATAACAAGGTGCTAGAACTCTAATTACCAAAGTGCCTGGCACTTAGAGACAAAAAATAGGGACAGATACTATTTTTGAGATCATATTATTTGGCAAAAATAGTATCTGTCCCTATTTTTCAAATACTTTATCGCCCCCAACCTTTCTTTTTCGGCGCTTCTTTTTTGGTCTCTGCGGGCTGTTTTTCCGCGGGTTTAACGGGTGCCTTTTCTACTGCCGCCGGGGCCTCTTCGCTAACAGCGGATTGAGTTACTTCTGCGGCAGGAGGCGTCGCTACCGCTGGTGATTCTTTTGGCGCTTCGGGAGTTATCCCCGCCTTTCCCTCGCTTACAAATGTGTAATCTATCACTGTTTTGGCCTTATCGTTAAGGTGCCTGCTCAGTACGCCGTTCATTACGTCCCCTAACGTCCCATCCGGGTTTCTCTTTACTTCGCCCCTCCAGAATGCCAGTTCTCCTTCTTTTCCGGTCTGCATCGTCTCCAGGATCACCTTGTCCTCCCGTTTTATCCTGACCGTGTAATTAGACGGAGAAAAGCCTTCGGATATTAACTTTGCGGATTCGATCTTACCCCCTGTAAGGCGGAGGGTATCCTTTATGACCGCTTTATTCGGTTTTTCAGTAGATTCGGTAAGGGTGATTTCCCAGCCTGTATTGTCAAGCTTATCTTTGGCGGCTTTCACCATTTCCGCCTTCTTGGCGGCTTCTGCCTGCGCGGCTTTTTCTGCCGCTATGTCTGCTGCGGTCTTTTTCGCAGGCGCTGCTTTGACCGGCGCTTCTTTCTGCGCTTCGGCGGCTCCGGCAGCCCTAACACTCAGACATAAAGCCGCGATCATGATAATCATTAGCACTAGCTTGATCTTTCTTGCCATTTTTACACCCTCCCCTTTTTTCCTACTTCGCTTTTTCGCCGGTTACTTGCGCTCCTTCAACATATGCTTTAATTATCTTCTGCTCCTCCTTCGGTTTATCCGAAGCATCAGTAGAAGCCTCGTCTATTTTCTGAACTACGCCGAATCCCTCTATGACCTCCCCGAATATCGTATGCCTCCCATTTAAATATGGGGCAGGCTTGACTGTTATGAAAAACTGGCTTTGGTTACTGTCGGGACCCGAGTTTGCCATAGCCAGAACTCCCGGTTTATCAAAAAGGATATTATCCTTTACTTCGTTTATGAAAGGCATCCCCCATATAGTATCACCACCGCCGCCTGTCCCTGTGGGATCCCCCCCTTGTATCATAAAATCCTTTATTACCCTATGGAATATTATACCATTATAATACCCTTTTTCAACTAATCCTATGAAATTTTCGCATGCCAGAGGCGCGATATCGGGATAAAGCTTCAGCTTTATTTTTCCCCTGTTGGTCTCAAGCGCCACGATGGATTTCGTTTTCATCTCTTCTATCTTTGCGGCCTGCTTCGCTTCTTCTACATAGTCCTTGATCTTTGCCCTGGCGAGAAGATCGTCAAAATACTCTTTGGATAACTTATACTTTTTGGATTTGGTGATCGTGTCCCTGTACTGCTCCTTCATTTTATCGTCATATTTTCCCGCGTCTGCCTCTTTCTTATTTAAAAGGCGGAAGACCGCTATCCCATAATAATATTTTGCGACGATAAAATCACCGAGTTTATGACTCAGTATATTATACGCATCATCTTTCGGTATCTGCCAGAGGTCTATAAGCGCCTCGAGCGACATTATATTTATCCAGGAAGCTCCCTTTTGGCCGTCTTTTTTCTTCTCGTCGTACGTCTTCTTCCAGAGCCCCGGATCCTTTTCGACTTCCTTGGCAAACTTTTCCGCTTCTTCTTTTGTCTCAAACCGTATATATTCGCTTTCAAAAGAACTATACTGGTTCAGGTGCTTCTGCTTGCATTCCTCGTCGGTAACGGTAACATCCGGGTCGCCCTTCAGCTTAAGGATTTTGGCAATTCTTAATAAATCTTCTATGCGGCGTTCGAATGTGGCCGGGTTTTCGTTAAACTCGGTCTTAACAAAATTAAAATAATTCTCGGTGCCGTATACTATATTTTTCTCAAGAAGGAGCCGCTCTAGCTCCCTTTTAAGGTCTTCCGGCGCTACGGTTATCCCTAACTCCTGGGCTCCGTGGTTGATGATGAGGTTCTGCCATGCCTCCTGCCTCACCTCCTCCTCGTTCCGCTCCCCTTCCTTGCCTGTGCGCGTGAAAATAGCGGCAGTTTTGTACCAGTACATAAACTCCCTGGAAGTCACGGGGTTGCCGAATGCCTCGCCTATTACCTCGCGTTTCATGTATTCTTCCTGGGCCCGAGCTTCACTGCTCGTGAAAAGGATCAAGGTCAAGAATAATGGTAAAAATGCAAACTTTTTTTTGAACATAACCTGCTAACCCTCCAAGATTGTCATTGCGACCACGAGCGTAGCGAAGTGGGAAACAATCCCTCTGTCTAAGATTGCTTCGTCGCCCCGCTTCGCAGGGGCTCCTCGCAATGACAGAGAATACTACTCGCTAATTTTTATCATGACAGGTTTTGACTTTATTTCTTCCTTGACCGCGTCCACGCCTATTTCTTTGCCGTAGGCATTTTGATAGACGGCGGTGATCTTATACTCACCGGGCGCGTTGACTTCAAAAAAGGCCTTAAAATTCATCTTATGCTCCGAGGCCGCTTCTTCCCCGGGTTTCAATAGTACAAAATAATCGCTTTTCGGGAGGCCGGGTTTATAGGGCTGCGCCTTATAAGGCATTTCCTCGCCTTTGGGCGACATGGCAATAAAATATATTTCTCTGTCTTCTTTGGGGCTGTCCTTAGAGGCTATCTGGAACCTCTTGTTGACATATACAGGCTCTTTGCCCGTATTTTTCAACGCGAAACTAACGCTGACCGGGTCGTTTGCCTTATACTCTTCCTTATCGAAAGTAACGGTCAATTGTAATGACCCTTTTTCCGCCGCCGCGCCGACGCAGGAAGCCGAAAGAAAAACAGCCAAAAATATGATAATACATAATAGCCTCATTTTATACCCCTTATATCCTCTACTCTACCATATTGGACTTACCTTCGTATGTCTCCCACGTAAGTAGATACTTCCTTACCCAATCGACATCCTTATCTTCACTTTTCGCGAGCCTTAAAAAATGCCTGAAATGCTCTATTGCCTTCTTCCTGTTTACCAGATATTCGGCGTATATATATCCCAAGTTAAAATGGGCATAGGCATCGTCGGGATTTATCTCAGTTGCCTTCTCAAATTCGGCGATTGCCCTGTAATACTCCTGCTTATTAGTATAAAATACCCCCAGATTATAATGCATTTCCGAAGTATCTTTTATAAGCGCTTTATTCTGCCTGGCGATTTCTGCGAATTTTTTCGGCATATCGTTGATTTTTTTTGCCAAGGCGTCGTTTTTTCTCTCCGCTTCCGCATATTCTTTCTTATACGTATCCAAGCCGGTCTTCAGTTCCTTTATCTCTCCTTCTTTATCCTTATTATCCGCCCCCAGCTTTGCGACTTGATCCTGCATCTTCTTAAGGTTATCGGATAGGCTGCTGTTTTCCTTTTTTAAAGAAGCTATCAAGGTGCTGTTTTCTTTTGTGACGTTTGCGACTTTCTGCTGTAATTCCTTTATTACTCTGGCGGTTTCACTTTTTTCACACTGCGCTTTATAGGAGTCTCTCTCCTGTTCTATGTCTACTTGCATCTGTTGCAGTTTTTCAATGCCTTCCTGTAGTTTTTGATTCTGGGCATCAAGCGCCTTGTTCTTAGCATCGAGGGCATCTGTCTCCGATTGCCATTTTGCCTGTGACTCTTCCAATTCCGCAAGCCTGGTCTTGCCTTCCAGAAGGCGCTTTGCCTGCGCTAACACATTATCGCGGTCGCTTTTTACTGCCTCATAATCTTTTAGCAAGGCCGCATATTTACTTGGAAGCGCGAGGTACTCTTGATCAAGTTTTTTAATGCTCGGCTCTGCATTCTTTAATTCTTTAGAAAGAGCTTCGATTTTCTTAGATTGGCTTTGGGCTTTAATAGCAAAATAGATGAAACCTGAACCTAAGGCTAAAACAAGAACCCCTATAAGTATAGCGAATATTTTTATTTTATTCATTCTCCTTTTTCCTCATTTTTCTCCTCGTTCATCTTGAGGCTTGAACTCTCCCTGTAGGGTTTTATCCTTTGTTCCGGCGCTTCATAATGCTGCGCGAAATCCGTTTCTTTGGTAAAAGACGGGTATTCCTTGTATTGCTTGCTAGGCTCGTACCCGAAATCCCTGCCGTCGGCGTTCCCGGCTACTAAAACATCCCCGCTGACAATGCGGGGCGTAATGATAATCAGCAATTCCGTCCTTTCGGTTTTTGTCGTATCTTTTTTAAATAAAAAACCGAGAATCGGTATTTTGCTTAAAAACGGCAGCCCTTTTTCATCTTTTGTTTTATCTTCTCTGCGCATGCCTCCGATTATTATGGATGAACCATCCTTGACCAGCACCGTTGTCTCTGCCGTAGAGGTATCGATTATAGGGATTTTATTCTTTGTCGGAGTAGTAAGATAGCTGACTACGCTGGATATCTCCGGTTTTATCTTCATCATGATATACCCCTCATCGTTTATAGTAGGTGTTACGGCCAGCTGAATTCCGATGTCCACAAAAGTCACTTCTTCCGAGACGGTAGTAGTCTGAGTGCCGGTAGTAGTCGTGGTAGTAACGTATGCCTGGCGTTCGCCCACGTGTATCCTGGCCTCCTGATTATTTACCACGGCTAATTTTGGATTGGATATAACCTGGGTATTACCCAGCGTCTGCAAATACTTAATGACCACGTCCAGGTCTCTTTGTCTATCTACGATGCCTACGTGCATGCTATCGCCGGGAGAAACCTTGGTGCCCGTAAAATTGGTTGAATAACCGCTGGACGGATAGCTGCCGACCTTGCCGCCTAAATCATTTAAGACATCGACCCTGTCCCTCCAGGCATCGGCGGCAAGCTGAACGGCGCCGAAAGGGACAGAGCCGAAATAAGTCATTCCGTATTGCGCGCCTATTTTTGCCAAGCCCTCCCATTCGATCCCGGTGTCCATTTGATCGCTTAATTTCACTTTTATTATGCTGGTGGAAATCAAAACCTCTTTTGTCTTCCTATCTAACGATTGGATTAACTTTTCGACATCATCCATGCGGTCCGGCAGAGCCTGAACAATAACTTGATTCATCCGCTCGTCCGCTTTGATCGTACCCACCTTTTTGGCGTCCAATTGAGTCTTAAGTTGTTCCTCCACGTCTTTGGCCTTGGCATATTGCAGATTAAATACCCGCACTATGTTTTTTTCTTCTAATGTTGCCAATGCCCTCTCGATTTCCTTTATGCTGTCCGGCGTATCCATAATAAGGACCGTGCCCGAATCGGGCTCAACCAATACCCTTCCTATGTCGCTTTTTAAAGCTTCCAGGAGGGCAAAGGCCTGTTCGGGTATGGCATATTGGAGCCTGAATGTTTTCACCTGGCGGACATCCGAAAAATTTTTCCCGAAAAGCGTCTTGTATTCGTCTTTGGTCATTACGTTATAAATATCGCCTTGTTTTACGAAAGCCAGGTCGTTTGAGCGCAGCATAATATCAAATATATCCTGGACCAGGACCTTCTCTACCGTGAGGGTTACCCTGCCCGCAACATTTTTTGTTGTGACCATATTTATGCCTGTCTTCAGGGCCAGGAACTTAAGAGCGTCAATAACGTCGATATTACGCAGGTCTAAAGATATTTTGCCCTGTATGCCGCCGGGTATAATGGGAACGACGGTCTTTTCCGCCCCCCCGACAGGATTCTTCGCCGCGTCTTGCTCTATTAATTGTGAAAGGTCCTCCCCGCCGGCTGTTATCGAATAATACGCCAAAAGCGCTATTGCTAGCGCCAAGAAAAATACCGTTCTTTTCGGAATTTTCTTATATATCATTATCTTAGCTCTATTTCTTCTCCCCCGAGTTTTAAGATAACTTTATTTTTAAAGATAGCCTCAATCTTAAATTCACCTACCATTTCCCCGCGTTTTACAAAAAATGTCTTCATTGCCTTGGTGTCTTCGATCATTGCGTCCGGATCATCTGACCAGGCGATGCCTACTAATTTTAAATATTGCGTTGCATCAAGCGTTTTTTCGGAAGGAGTCTCAGCGGCTTTTTCCTTCGTTTGCGTCTCTCCCATTTCAAAGATGTTCCTTCCCCTGACCTGCTCCAAATAAAAAGTCGCCGCTTTTAGAACCGATGTCTCGGGAGGCTTGACCGCTTCTGTGCCTTTTTTAACTTCTATGCTGATGTCGGGCGTTTTCCCCAGTTTGGCTAAAGAGAAAGAAATGTCGCTTACGAAATAAACCAACGCAAGGGAGATCAAAACGATCAAAATCTTGTTTAATGCCCTATTGTCTAAATAATGGGTTCTCTCGCCCTTAAACCACTCGCTGATGCTCTCTTGAAAAAAAGAGAACCTGCCCCTCAAAGCGTTGAACGAGAATAAACGCAGGCCGTGATGCTTGATTTTATCTATCTGAACGCTTACGCCTTTCGTCTCAGGCTTCTCGATCAACCTCAATAGCTGTTTTTCTGGAGTAAGGGATCCTTCCTGTGCCATCCTGTCTTTATCTCGTCTTCTATGATCTCCCGGACAAGTTCTCCGTCGATCACGGCTTTGTTATTCATCACCAAACTCTTCAGCGCTTTATGGCAAAACATAGTTATCTGTCTGGGGTATCCGCGGCTATATTGATAAATTTCCTGAATCGCATCGTCCAGGAATAAGTACATCTTCGCTTTATAGCCTGCCTGTCTTATCCGAAACTCGATCATATCCCTCGTCTCATCGAAGTCCAGCGGATTTAAAGTGTATTTAAAGCTTATCCTGTCGTAAAAATTGGGCATGCTCACTATCTTGGAATGCAGCTCTAACTGGCCCAGCAATACAAGCTGAAGAAGCTTATATTCATTCGTTTCGTAATTCAATAGGACCCGTAAAATTTCAAGCGAACTCTCGTTTAACTTTTGGGCTTCGTCGATAATCAAGGTAACGATTTTGTTCTCCGCTGCACTTTTTTGAAAGAGGTATCTTTCCAAAGCTTCTCTCAGGTCTAAAATCGTGGGGGAGGTGGTATTTCCTATCTCTATCTCGAAATTCCTTGCTAAAGAAGTGAGAAAAAGATGTTCATTTTCAAAAGAGGGGTCTAAGATAATATTAAAAATAAAATCCTCTCTGCCCTTTAACTCCTGGATGAGTTTCCTGGAAAGAGTGGTCTTCCCTGTCCCCACATCCCCTAAAATAACGGATAACCCCCTCTTAAGCCTAAGTTCTATAAGGGTGTGGGTAAGCGCCGCCTCATGCTCTTTAGTCAAATAGAAGAATTCGGGGTCGGGGCTGGTGGAAAACGGTTCTTTCTCAAAACCCAATATTTTGTAATAACTCATATTTTCCTCTAATTTCCCGCCCTTACTCTAATTGAGTGCTATTTAAGCCGGGTAATAATAGTTAAATATCACTAGTGGAGTTATTACTAAATATATACCATAGACATAGAGAAAAGTCAATAGGAACCGAAAAAGGCCGGGTAAGGTATTTATTCTCTTTACTTACTTCATCCTCCTGTGGGTCCGCAGGGCGGTTTCCATCATATTCTCTAACTCTGCAAAATCATCTTTTTTAGGAAAAAAACCTGAAATGCCCAATTTTTTTGCTTCTGCAAATTTCTTTTCATCGGTATACAAGGCAGTAACAATAATAACGGGCAATTCCTTGTCAAACTTTCGTATATTGCGCAATGTTTCAATGCCGTCCATTTGAGGCATTCTTAAATCCAAAAAAACAATGCTCGGCTTCTTCTTTTTTATAAGTTCTATTGCGCTTTTACCTTCCGGAGCAATACTAACGGTATAACCTTTGGATTTAAGCCAAAACTCTACGGGCTGCACAAAATCAATGTCGTCATCTACCAATAATATTCGGATTTCGTTATTCATATTTCTCGCTCCTTCCTGTTAAGATTTTTTTTCATGGTTACCCTCCAGCTGAGGACGTGGTCTGCCTAAAAAATAACCTTGGCCGACCTCGACTCCCAAGCTGATAAGCGACTTCATTTCGTCCTCGGTTTCGATTCCTTCGCCGATAGGGACAATTTTATCCTGATTGCAGAAAAACATAATGGCCTTAATTAAATTTTGCCTTGTCGGATTAAGATGTATATCCCGCACAATGGCCATATCAATTTTTACGAAATCGGGCTCGAGCGCCGCGATCGTATCCAGGCTTGAATAGCCGCTTCCTACGTCATCTATAGATATCTTGAAGCCCCTGGCTTTAATCGAGTTTACGGTTTTGCAAAAAATAGAAAAGTCCTTGATCTCAGAACGCTCGACGATCTCCAGGACGATCTGTTCGGGATTTTTATAAAGCGCGAGAATTTCCTTAAGCCTGTCCGACTCTATAAGACAGGGGCTGGTATTGACAAAAAACAGTTTCTCTTCGATCAGCTTGCCTATTTTTGCCAACGCCTTCTTGCGGCAAACTATCTCCAGATCCGGAAGCATGCCGTAGTTTAAGGCGCACTTAAATAAGTCTTCAGGACTATGCAGCTGGCTGTTTTCCGGCCCGCGAGTCAACACTTCATAGGCAAACAGCCTGCGTGGTTCTAAATAAACTATAGGTTGAAAAACTATCTCTACCGATTCGTTTTTTATAATCTCTCTTAGTTCTTTGGCCAATAAGGCCTTATCCTGCTCGACTTCTTCGGAACGACCGCTCCGGCGCAAGAGGGCCTCAATACGCGCAAATAGCTCCTCCAAATCAAAAGACTTGGAAATGTAATCATCGGCTCCGATCTGCAAACCTTCGATTTTATCCTGGGGCGTCTTTTTTGCGGTTAACATTATTATGGGGATATTTTTCGTCTTTTTATCCTGGCGAAGTCTGCTGCAAAGTTGATACCCGTCCATTATCGGCATCATTACATCAATTAGGATAAGGTCCGGTCTCCCTTTAGCCTTTTCCAGCGCCTCTTCGCCGTTATGGGCTATATTCACCTCATAACCGCGCATCCCGAGACGCAAGGCCATAGTTTCCGCAAAATCAACTTCATCATCAACAAGTAACAGATTTTTTTTGAGCATAATATCCCTTTTATTACTGGCGTAGACATCAAACTGTTATCGGTAAAGTAAGGGTGAATGTTGCTCCTGCCCCTTTTTCGCTTTCTACCCAGATTTTCCCTCCATGCAGTTCTACTATTTCTTTGGCGATATATAATCCTAGCCCCGTACCGCTTATATCTGTTGCCGCCCTTTCCCCTGCCTGTTGAAATTTATTAAAAACTTTTCCGATGTCCTCTTTGGCTATACCGATGCCGTTGTCGGCCACGGATACAAATACGCTCCTGCCGTGCTCGCATAGACCGGCGTTAACGGTTATATTACCGTTTTTTGGGGTAAATTTAACGGCATTGCCGATTAAGTTATTAAGAACTTGGATTATTTTACTGAAATCTAGTTTGATTTCGGGCATAGCCTTTTGAATCTTTTGTTCAATTTTAATATTTTTACTTTCTGCCCATGCGGCTAAAGAATCACAAGCTTCTTTGATAGGCTTTTCGATTGCGCAGGACTCGAGTTCCAATGCCACTTTAGAAGCCTCGAGTTTAGAAATGTCGAGGATATCGTCGACTAAGCGGGCGAGTCTCGTGAGGTTACGTTGGGCAATCGTAAGAAATCTTTCCTGATCTTCGTTAAGCGGCCCTGTTGTTTTATTCAGGAGCAGGGCTAAAGAATTCTGGACGGTTACAACGGGCGTACGCAGCTCATGCGAAACTTTAGAGATGAAATCTGCTTTCATCTGATCCAATTCTTTCTGCTTAGTAATATCGCTTAAAATGGAGACCATACCGATTGTTTGGCCGTTTTCATCTTCTATAACGGCGCTGCTGGACCTGAGAATCTTTTTTGTCTCATCCTTCTGACTTATTATTTCGATCTCTCTGCCCTCGCCGTCACTACCCGGCGTGTCTTTAGCCAGTGAAATTAATTGTTCTTTCTTAAGATTCTCCAAAATAGACTTGCCGATTTTATCTTTTTTGGCTACACTGAGAAGTTTTTCGGCGGCGGGATTCATCATAACGACCTTGCCTTTGGCATCTATTACAACCAAACCTGCGGCAATACTTCGGATAACGGCTTCGGTCTGTCTTTTATTGCCCAATACTTTATTATATTTTTTCCAGGCAATCTCTTCGTTTTGGCTCTTCTCCCTGATAACCGATTCATACTTCTTGGCTATTTCCTGCACATTTCGAGACACGTGTTCGTCTAACTTTTTACTAAGGATATCCGATACCCTATCCGTGATTTCCCGCGAGCGCTGCTCGGAACTTTCAACTTCATTTATCTCCTCAAATAAAGACTTCTTCAGCTCCTCATCGGCGAGAATGCCGCGGCTCTCATACCCTATCTCTTGTCCTTTATCTCTCTTTATCCTTGCCTGGCCCGACAACCTTGATAAAGTAACCAATGTCACGGCGATAGCGATACTAAGGAATGCGGTCATTATATAAATGGCTACTAATGTTCCGGTCATCTATGATTTCCTTTCTTCGAACGCGATGAACAGTAATAACTACCTTTAAAAATTGATAATAACATAAAAAAAATGTTTATTCAATAAAAGAATTAGGGGTCCCTCTTATGTTACCCGAGGGGATACCTCTCACTATATACAAGTATCAATTATAGTCCGAATATAGGGATTATCAAGCAAATTCACGCTATTTGAGAGGTAATCCGTCGCGAAATATGATCCATTATAATACAATACTCTAATCAGGCGATATCGTTAGAAGCTCCGCCCACCGCTCGCTTTACCGCATATTGACATACCGGCTACTCTCTAACTATAAAATAAGCATTGCAAAAATTTCTCTAAGACGGTATAATTGTTCATGGCACGGATGTTGCTTACCTAAAGAGGGTCGCATGCCCCTAGAAGTAAAACTTCAACCAAAATTAACTTATAAGCTACGATTAACTCCCCAGATTAAATTAGCCCTTAATCTTTTACAGTTACCCCTTGCACGGCTTAAAGAATACATTGAAGAGGAAATTGAAAAAAATCCTCTTTTAGAGCCTTCTGAAGATACTACTTCTTCTTATGAATCTGATATATTGCATACAGGGGAAGATGAAGATAAAAAACAATATAGAGAAAGCCTTATCAGCACCTCTCTTACATTGCAGGAACATTTATCAAGACAATTGCACCTCTTTTCCGGCTCTGAGGATGAACGCAAAATCGGAGAATCAATTATAGGAAATATAAACGATAACGGATATCTTGACTGCTCTATAGATGAAATAACAGAATCTAACAGAACAACAAAATCTCAAGTTGAAAAAGTATTGGCTCTTATTCAGACTTTTGACCCTCTAGGGGTTGGCGCAAGAGATCTAAGAGAATGTCTTTGGTTGCAACTTAGGGCGAAAAGAGAAGAAAATTCTTTAGCGGGACTTATAGTGGATAGATACCTTCCTTTTTTAGAAAAGAAAAGGTATAGTTATATTGCTAAAAAACTTAAGCGTTCTGTGGAAGAAATTAAAGACGCCATAAAAGAGATTGCCAAGTTCCAACCAAAACCCGGCTGCTCCTTTAGCCAAGAAATAACTCAACGCCTAATTCCAGATGCGATATTAAAGAAAAATAAAGATGGATATGAAGTTATACCTAATGATTGGGAACTGCCTCGCTTTAGCCTTAGCGCTAAATATAAAGAGATGCTAAAGAAAAATGATACGCCTGCAGAGGTTAAAGAATATTTGCAAGAAAGGCTTAAGGCCGGACGCTCATTGATAGATGCAGTGAATAAACGCAAAGAGACGATTCAGAAGATAATTGAAGAGATTGTCTATATACAAAAAGATTTCTTAGATAACGGAGCAACGCATTTTAAACCGCTGACTTTATCCCAAATTGCAGATAGAATAGGTAAGCATAAATCTACAGTAAGTAGAGCCATTAGCAATAAATATGTTCATACGCCATATGGCATCTTTAAATTAAGAGACTTTATAAATTCTGGGGTTAAGCAGGAAAATGGAGAGCTATTTTCTTCTAAGACAATCAAAGCGAAGATAAAAGCCCTTATAGAAAGTGAAAAAAAGAAAAAACCTTTAAGCGATCTGGGGATATCAAACTGCCTTAAACAAGAAGGAATATTTGTTAGCCGCCGGACAATAGCTAAATATAGACATCAACTAAAAATCCTACCTTCAAAATCAAGACGGGAATAAACAACTACTCTTCTTTCTTAATAACCATCAAACTTAAAAACAGGCTTGACCTTATGGATTTTTCCTTTTCCTTTTGTGCATACAGCGAGTCCGCTCCTAAGTCATCAATAAAAGAGGCTCATACCTAATCTACACCTCCACTTTAGAAATAAGATATCCGCTCAATTTTTCAAATCGTCTCTTATGTTTATTATAAAAAGGAAGCAACCCCTGATATTCTTTTAATTTCCGCGCATCCTTTATCTCTTTAACACAAATATTTTTCGCGAGCTTCTTTTTGATATTATGATAGGCTCCGATAAAAAGAATGCCGGTTTCTCCATCTTTTAAAGTCTCGTTTATTCTTTTAGCTATATAATCATCTCTTTTATCTAACAGCCTATTTTTAGTTAATCTATACTTTAAATAGGCTATTAACTTTTCAGAAATCGTCTTAGCAAGGGTAATTTTAATAATACGATCCCTCTCTTTTTTAACCAGAGTAAAGTTTTCTGTTTGAACCAAAATCGCGCCTCTCCTTAATAAGTCTTCAATAACTTCGTAATTTTTGCTGCCGGCCCTAGCCACTTCATTTACTATTTTTTGACCAACCTCTCCATCAGCCACCATTCCATCCTGGTATAATTTAAAGTTCTTAACCTCTAAACCGGAAAAATACTTAATTATTGAGTCCCATAATCCAGAAACAGTTTCTCTGTGTTTCTTCCAGAATTCCTCTCCAAGAGCTGCGATGCCTTTTTTATTCACTTGTTCGGCAATACTGCCTAAGTCAACACTCATATGTATAATTGGAACGAAAATAAGTTTTTTCATTTAATTCCTTCGGGTGAGTCTTTTTTAAGAAAAATAGATGAAAGGGCTTCCTTTATAAGGCTACTGACATAATTAATATCAAAGGGCTTGGTGATATAATCTTGAGCTCCCAATCTCATCGCTGCCTTGACGGTTTTTATCGTCCCGAAACCCGTCATTGCAATCACTTCTATATTTTCATCTATTTGTTTAATCCGACGCAGGACTTCGATTCCGTTTATACCAGTTAGCTTCAAATCTAAAATTACCAGATCCGGCCTTTCTTTATCTGCCAATTCTAATGCTTCTTTACCGTTATTAGCCGTGAGAACCGTATATTCATTCTTTTTTAAAATCCTATGAAAAAGTTCAAGTATGTTTTTCTCATCATCTACTATTAGAATAGTCGGTTTTCTATTCATCGGGGCCCCTTTTGCCTAAACAAGTTAACTACTCTTTTTATTTTGTGTTTATCTTTCTTTCTCGGAAGAGTTATCTCTAAAATCCCATTTTTAAAATTTTCCGCTGTATTCTCAATATCTACATCAAGCGGCAGGTCAATCTCTTGTCTAAACTCCTGGTCTCCGCGTTTGGCAAAGATGATATATTTGTCCGGTTTTATATCGATGTCTACTTCGCCCCTGGAAAAACTACACAGGTCTATTACGATCTTCACCTCTTTTGCTTCTTTAAATACATCTATTAGCGGCTCTTTAACCTTTTTAAAAAAAGGCTTGGTCTCATATATCCATTGCCGAGGCCTTCTACGGGCCCTCCATTCAAGCCCTTCGTCCTTTTGTGTCTTTTTAGAACTGGTGATTTTTCTATGCGCATTTAAACCCGTTACTGGCGGTATACCTCTAATCATAATGACCTTCCCAAATCCAGAGCTGTAAATAGATCTATTTTACTTTGGCCTCTAGCCGATCTAATCGTTTCTTGAGTGCTACATTTTCTTTTTCTATCTCAGTTTCTTTGGCTTTTGTGGATAAGTAAGAATCCTGCTGCCACCAGTTTATACCCATCTCCATCGCTTTGTCAACGGAAGCAATCAGAAGCCGTATCTTGATATTGAGAAGATCGACATCGGCAAGTTGAATCTTTATATCCCCCGCGATTACGATTCCTTTATCCAATACCCGTTCCAAGATATCCGCGAGATTAGTAGCCTCGGTCGCGTGAATCAATTTTGCTTGAGCCATAAAAATATCACCCTCTCTTTATGCTAGTTTTTTCGCTTTTATAATTATATCCGCCGTCTTCTTGCGCAGGTTCGCTATAAAATGACAATTTTTACAATCAAGGTTTGCGTCTTTATAGTCTTGGCAGGCAAGCAGCACATCCACTTCTTTCCGCAACTCTTCGGCAAATACCGCCTTTCCCGCTACTCCTTCGGTCGCGTTGATCTTACCCGTGATATTTTTAATTACCGCCTCTTGTTTCTGAAATACCTGACAGCTTATCTTGGCATCTTCCTTACTCATCTTTCCTCCTATAGCAGGTCCCCTAAAGGGCCTAAATTAATGTTCAATTCCTCATCCTTAAGCCCGAAAATCTCTTTCAGTTCCTTCATCTTATTTTCCAGCTTCTCGAGCGTCTCACCGACCCGCTCGACCTCCTCATCAGTTAGAGAACCTGCCTCGACCCGCCTCATCGCCTGTTTTTCCATTAACTTCCGGATCAGTTCTATAAGAGTAAGGACCAGCTTTGCCAATCCCTTCTCCGCGTTTTCGGGATTTGCCTCGATCTTTTTAGGCAGCGCGTCTTTGACCTTCTCCATCTCGCTGGCAAAAATCTCGAGAGAATCCGTCTCGATGGTTCGACTACGCTCACCATCGACACTGAGCAAAGTCGAAGTGTCGATCGTTTTACTCATTGTTACTTACCATCCTTGAAAATAGGGACAGCGCCCTATTTTCCTAATATATCCAGGCCGCCAAACTTCCCGTCCCCTGGCCAGAAGGCCGTGGTCGGGCTTCCTATTGCCCAAGCCGCGGAACGGCTTAACGTGATGAAATTATACGCGGGCCACGGGCCGCTGAGCATAAATTTAAGGTCTCCTCCGGAGCTCTTTAATTCCTCGAACGCCTTTTTAAAGTCGTCGCTCTTTTCCTTATCCACCAGATAGGCGGCGCTTAGGAGCAGATTGTCGGTCTTTAGCTTTTCAAGTTCCTTTTCGGAGGCAAGCCTGTTTAAAAAGGAGTCTACGATAGCGATGCATCTATCCGCCTCTTCTTCGAACTCTTTATCTATCTTGTACTTTTCGAACTTCTCTTTCACGAACTTCGCCCCTGACTGCTCGGGTTGCGCCGAGGCGCTTTCATTCTTATGGGCATTGATTATTCTCTCTTTAATGACATTGCCCGCCCAAATGACCTTTATGCCATATTCGCACTTACCGCGCACCCGGTCTAAGTTCTCTATGAAATCCTCATAATGATCTTTTACCTTTAAGAGCATATCTTCTTTTCCGCTAAAAACCGTATACAATCTCATCGGCAAAACGGTGAATCTGTCCATCAGCGCTTCCACGACTTCCTCATGTTTTAAAATAGATTCTTCGGTTTTGATTTGAACCTGGGGATCGAGATCGCTGACCACTATTCCGATATCGCGATAAGGGATATTATAAACAAGGGCCTCGAACAATCCGTTAATGGATTCTTCGACCCCGCCGGTAGAATCGATTATGGCATAGGTATATAATCTCATACTTCGACGCGCTCCTCACTTAGTTCGTCGCTTGCTCAGTATGACCCTGAGCGAAGTCGAACGGGTCATCCTTAAGTCGGCTCCTCGGCTGCGCCCGAGAACGGCGCCCCTCTTAAGCGCTCCATCGTCTCTACCGAGCTGAGCAGGACTTTCAATCCTAAATATACAAGGTCCACATCAGCCACAGAAATAACTATATCTCCGGATATGACCACACCCTTATTCAATGCCCTATCCAGAATCTCTAAAAGCGTGACCCTTTCCTGCCTATGAAAATCTAAATAGCTTTTCTTATCTTGCGGGGTTTTTATCGGATTATCCATCGCGCTCCTCAGGCTGTCCCGACTCATATACCGTATAAAAATTTTAAAATAAAATTTTTACACATTCGTCGGTATTGTTCGGCCATGCAACTTAGTCTCCCTCTGGTCGCCTAAGTTGCGGCCTCACAAAAATTATAAGGCGGCCAGGGGCCGGTGCAGTCAAATATCAGCCCTTTATCTGTATATTTAGCCTTAAGATACACTAAAACACTTTCAAATTCTTTTATCCGTTTGTTGTTTATCAAAAACGCGGCATTTAAAACCATATCCTCTTTTTTTTCCGTTACCTCTTTAGGTAATATCTTATTGATTTTGGTATCCACAGCCGTTATTTTTAACCTTTCAAAACAGTCCTTTGTATATTCAGAGATTTTTTCATTTATGATATCTTTTATAATTTCGTCCTTTTTCTTCTTTAAAAAATACGCCGTGCCCTTGCCGGCGCCCATAATCTCTTTGTCTTTTTCTTTAATCCGTTCGTTTTCCGCGCAAAGGGCATCCTTAAAGTATCCGCTGTTACAGTATATCTTGAGTCCCCACTCCTTTTTGTCGTCCAAGAGAGTCAGCACGGCCTTAAACTCGGAATTGTTTGTCTTAAGCAATTTTTCTACATTCGCTTCGTTCTCAAAAACCGTCCCGAATTTAAAAGGGAGCACGGCCTGGTCATTCATGATCCTTTCTATCACCTTTTCGTGAAGCCTGATATTTTTCTCCACCCAGCCCATATCGGCTAAATGCTTTTTTAGGTTATCTTCACTAAAATCATCGGGCGAGACTTCGCTAACAATGGCGTAAGTTCCCGAAAAAAAGACAGAGCGAGTCTTAATCCCTAAATCTTCAAAATTATAAGATGAGGGTTTATCCTTTGTAATGCAATACAGATAAATAAGGCCTTCTTTGGCCACTTTGGTCTCCATAACTACATTTCGAGAATTACTCTTTTGGACCGGGTTGTTCTTTTCGCTCGTAGGATTCGACCTCTAAACTATCATCCAATTTAACGGCGTAAATATTCCTGTCCTGCACTCTGGTCGGAAGGCCAAGAGCTTTTATAAATGAGCTCTCCTCGTATACCTCGGCCTCACTTTCCCAGCCATCGCCGAGCTTTGCCGCCTTAATCACCTTTACATCTTTGACACTGAGAGTCTTCTTCAAAAATTCCGTAACCGCTTTTTTTACATCTTCTATATTAGCCATTTCTACTCATCCTCCTCTTTTGCTTTTCTAACCCTAAAGGGTAGACCTTCCTATTCCTCTTTAAGGAAGGGTCTGATAGCGTCCAATCGCGCCAAAAGCTCCTTCTCCTGTTTATTATACTCTTCTTCGCTTATCTCATCCATTTCAAATTTCAGTTGCAATCCCATAAGTTTCTCTTTTATGCGCCCCTCGTCAGAAAATTCTTTTTCCGCGACTTCGTTAATCTTTTTACCCAGCCAAATCACGCCTTTTAACGGCGAAAGCAAAATATCATCGATTATAAACATTGTTAATCCTCCGAGGATAGACCTTCCTATACCTTTTAAGGAAGGGTCTAATACCCGCCCGTCTCTATCACCAGATTCACAAAATTAAACGGCGGCAGAGTGCCCACGTATTTAAATTTTATCTTGTCGCCGTATTTGTCCGCGAGGGCCTGAACATTCCGGTCAAATTCCGCTTCTTTCGCATTTTCTACCAGAAAGGCTGCGCTTATAATCATCAGCTCGCCATAGGTGTTATTGACCTTCGTATCCTGCGCCAGTGGTGAAAGCGCGTTTAAAATCTCCTCCTTATAGGTATCTTTCTCTTCTTGCAGGGCGGCTTCGACCTTCCTACCGACTTCCACGCGCAGATAGTAGGTCTTTGCCGGAGGCTCGGACAATAGCGCTTTTTTAAGCGACTTGATATCTTCGTAATTTTCCGCTATCTCTTTATATATTACGTCTTCCTTAAATATCGCTTTCAGTCCGAGCTCTTTTTTGCCCTCGAGATCTTTTAATAACTCAGCAAATTCATCATGCTCTATTTCTAATATCTTTTTTACCTTATTTTCATCTTGAGCGATTGTGCAAAATCGGACCGGCAAGACCGTATGCTTCTTCATTATCTCCTCTATCGCCTTCTCATGGGCAAGCATATTTTCCCTCGAGACCGCATAGTTTATCACCGGCGAATCGCTTACCACGGCCGCGATATCCTTATAAAGAAGGGTATGCAATTCATCGCCCCTTCCGCCAATCCCAAGCGGGCCAAAGGATTCGGCTTCTTTTGACGCGATGATGCAATACATATACTTGCCTTCTTTTAAGACAACTTTCTCCATTTATTTTTTACTCTCATCAGCGCTTGCGGCTATTAACGCTCCTTTTGCTACGCTTCTTAATGGCTGACACGCCATCCTCACTGAGCCGACCGGGATGGGTAGTTTCAGCCGGTCTAAAATCTGTTTAAACCTGCCCGAAAAACCTTTGGGAAGCGAAGTGCCGCCCGATAAGATGATGCTTATGGGATTGGCAATCCTCGGCAATCTTCTTGCCTTGGCAAACTCTTGTTTTATATTTTCAATCACATATTCAATTAAGTGATTGTAATAAATTGATAAGGCGCTTTCGATCTTGCTTAAGTCTCCTTCCTTACTTAAATCCAGGGATGATTCTTTTATTGCCGAAACCCTGCTCGCTGTCTCATCCACCGCCATGGCTACCTGCTGGTCGATCCAATCCCCCGACTTAGCGACAGAAAACTTAAAAATCGGCACAGACATGAAACTCAAACATACGTTGACCATCCCGCCGCCGAAGGAAAGGCCCATCCCCGTAAAATCTTCCCCGGCTAACTCAGATAAGATAATGGCGTGGCCTTCATTTATCGGCTTAGGAGTATATCCTAATGTCTTTAAGAATCCTTCTACCATCTTTATATGATAGAGGACGTTGAAGTCCGCGTCTAAGGGTTCACCGGGAACAGAAAAATAGACTATCTCGCCTTTATGGCTTTGCCTATCGGAAGGCAAACCATTGCCCTCTGGCTTATAAGCAGGTTCGCCTACCACGCTTTTTATCAACAGCTCTATCATAGGAAGGGCTTCTTTCTCTGTCGGGCTTATTACGCCCTTGGAGAGAGGCCGCCGCGTATCTTTATTAAACATATTAGCGAATTGTAAGGCCTCATCGCCTACCACGTAAAGATTGTCTTCTTTGATAATGTATTTCACTTTTGAGTTGTCGAGTATTTTCTTAGTGAAATCAGTGTGTTCC
>Ga0315289_10001905_pt1 | contig 32354 bp, 34 predicted proteins | sample YL17G11_40_MG_FD_203452 | JGI IMG/M metagenome (GOLD analysis project Ga0315289, IMG submission 203452) | Sediment microbial communities from Yellowstone Lake, YNP, Wyoming, USA - YL17G11_40 | ecosystem: Environmental > Aquatic > Freshwater > Lake > Sediment | place: USA: Wyoming | collected... | reverse complement strand
CCATGCCATTGGAAACAATTATCAAGTTGCAGCCATCGTCCACAGCTCCGTTTAATTCAATGGCATAATTTTTAGCAGGAATATTTTTATTTTTGAAGTAGCTTACTATTTCTTCAGCATCCTCATAAGTTTTGTTGAGAGTTCCAATCACACCCTCGCTTTTAGTCTTCCTTCTATCATAGGTTTCATGTCTCTCGCCGGTTATTACCCCGATCTTTGCATTAATTCCAAACTGTTTCATAAACTCAACGATTTTTTCAGCGTCTTGAATTTTTTCCTCTTTTGTCCATCCTTCAGGGTTGCTGGCCGGAAATAGGAAAAATTGACGGCCAAAAGCGTCTTCAAAACAGCTGGGAATAAAAAAATCTTTTTTGTTTTGTTTAGTCAATGAAAGATAAGCTTCAAAAGTCTTGAAATCATCGATAGTACCACGCACAATGCCATCGACCTCACCTTCAACAAGTATCCTTGCTAATTCCTCTTCAGGATTTCCAGAAGTTCTACATTCAAAACCCGGGACTTTTGTACCAACTATGAGAATTTCGGCAAAATCTTTGGCTCTTTGAAGACTTTTAATAATTTGTTGGTCTGGTTTAGCCAATCCAAAGCCAATTTTAGCTTTACCCAGTTTCGATAGTTCATCAATTCTGTCCATTAAGTTTTTGCTCATTTTTACTCCACTTTTCTAGCCACCCCATGGTTGGCTCTTACTTCTATTTTATCACCATCTTTAAAGACATCAGTAGCGTTTTTTGTTCCAACAATACAAGGAATATTTAGTTCACGAGAGACGATTGCTGCATGGCAAGTAATTCCTCCTTCATTTGTAACAATCGCGGCAGCTTTTCTCAAAATCGGTACATATTCAGGAGTAGTCATATATGTAATAAGTACGTCGCCAGTTTCCATTTTGGAAAATTCTTTAGGGTTGGTAATAACTTTAACAATTCCGATTGCACGTCCTCCTGAGGCAGTAATTCCTTTAACTTCTTTTGATTCTTTAAGTTCCTTTTTTGTTAAACCATGGTCTTCTATGAATTTAAGGGCTTTTTCGCCTTCCATGATATGGCATGTACCATTGTAGACATGTACTACCATTCGCTCCCATCGATGTTCTAGCGTAGATAGATTCGGTTTTTGATTATCGATAAGTATTTTCTTAACATCGTCATAACTTAATCTATATATTTGCTCGTCAGTAAAGTCAAACCTTTTCTTAATCTCGTCCATTAATCTTTTAGCGATAAAGTGACTCTTTGTAAATTGTTCTTTTTTATAATCAATTGTTTGAGTATCAGCCTGCAAAGCTTTAAAAAGATTTTGGTGATATTTGTCAATATTTAATTCAGCGAATAGTTTCTCCTGTTTAATAGAAATATCAGAATAAAAATTGTCGATTGTTTTCATGCGGTTTTCGATTTTAAAACCCGACTTAAAGATTTCTGTAATAGCTTTTATAAAATGGCCTTTGTCCCATATTGGGCTACCATAGTCGAAAGGTACCCATTCGAATTCTTCTTGATGCCGGTTAATCATTTGATCAACTTTTGAATAATTTTTTAATGCATCTTGAATGGTATTATTATCACCATTCTTGAAGATTTCGACTAGTCTATTATCTTCACTGATTGCAATAGCAATATCTAAAAGAGATCTTTCTTCTTTAGTTGTAAAAGGGATTTCTTTGGAAGTGATAAGAATTTCAAAATCTTGAGAAAAAAGTTTTTCCTGGTGGCGTTCTCTCAAGATTTCCCGCAAATATTCTTCAAGGTAGTCTGTCAATGGTTCGCTCAACCAGATGCAATAAGGTTCACTCCATACGTAAACTTCTTTATAAACTTGGTAATATTTGTCGAATACTTGCCATAGATCTCTGTTTGTGTACTTAGAAAGATCGAATGCTTTAATTTCTTGGTTAACTTGATCCAATTTTGGCAAATTCTTTTTATAATTATCGAGAAGATTTTGCATATATTCTGGTTCTTCTCTTATCTTTTTAAGGGCGTATTTTTTAGTAGTTTGCCATTCGTTGATATCACCATAATATTTCACTCCACCATGCTCAAAATACATGATGGCATTCTGATTCGGAGCACCAATTAATTTTTGAGGAGAAATAGTATATTCTTCGAACATTGGCTGAACAGCCGGTAATAAAGGAATGTTGTCGCCGCGCTCTTGGATCAAAAACCATTCAAATTTATCTGGTTGAGCTTGATGCTGTTCAATGGGTTGTTCCATGAAGGCGAGAATATCTAGTTGTCTATATTTTCTATCTCTTCGAGTACCGATTCTAACAGCTCTAAGTTTTCCTTCACGATCCCATTTGCGTAAAGTAACTGGGCGGATGCCTAGCATTTTGGCTGCTTCTTGGATTGTAATTAATGAATCATCCATAAGTTGTTCTTTCTATATATAACTTATCATAAGTTCATACTAATATACAACAATTTTAACAATTTGTCAATGTATACATACGTCATGAATACAAAAATAACTCCTTATAACTATTCTAAAACTTTTTAAGCCTTTCTTCCATTGCTTCTATTGAAGCGCTTCTGTAGTGTAAATATGGTATAATTTGGTTTGAGAACTTGGGGATTATTATGAACAAAAAGAAACAAAAATTTGTGATAGGTAAAAATCAAAAATCTGCTGATCTAAATCAGGCAGGCGTTGAGATGATTAAAACTGCGAAAAGAGCCCTGGAGCCCATGACCGAAGCATTAAAATCGGCAAGTTTATTTCAGTCTTTTAATTTTCGACTGCCGGCATTACCAGGGTCGCCTCGAATTGAGATTGATAGTGGTTGGATAAGAGAAAAAACAAAAAGAGATGCTGAGGTAGCAGAGCTTCGAAGACTAATGCTTGAGGAATACCGAGAAAAACGTAAAAAGCAAATTTCTCCAGATACGCAACATATAGACAACCTTAAACTTCTTGTTCCAACCATCGATGGGGGTTTTCGATATAAAGAAAAGATATTGCGCAATCTTTCGATCGATCAAGCAGAAGGACGGCTGCTTGCCTTATTTCTTCAGGCTGACACCTGCTTCGTAGAAGATGAAGATGCTCTGTCAGTTCTGGAACTTGATGGTAATAGGGACTACGGCTTCGTTATTCGTAATCTTAAAAACGCATTCAAAAATAATGGTCTGATGGCAATTATCGAACGCCGCAAAAGAAACTTGGGTTATATTTTTATAGACATTGAAGATCTCAAAAAACGCAAAATAAGAGTAAAAACTTAGTCAAAAATTAGTCAGATTTCTTCCGTTTTAACCTAGAAAAAACACCTCATAATAAAAATAAAAAGGTGTTTTTTTAATTTATAAGAAAGGAATCAAAATGGACACAAAACTTAAAGTCCGGTATCTGCCAATCGGAAAGGCTAAGCCCGCCGATTACAACCCAAGAAAATGGTCAAAAAAAGCCATTGCCGATCTGACCGAGGGGATCAAAAAGTATGGGATGGTCGACCTATTTATTCTAAACAGTGCACCAAAAAGAAAGAAACATTATTAACGCGAGTAATACCCCCCACAGCTTAAGCAATACAAAAAATATCAAAAATTAATTTATGAGGCAAAAAAATGACATGTAAACATTTGATGGTTAACGGTAAGCAGTGCAAAGCTAACACGATGGTCAATAGCGAGTTTTGTTTTACGCATAATCCGGAAACCAAAGAGCAAGTTAAAGAGGCCGGAAGAAAAGGCGGACAAGTTAGTTATTACAAGAAGGGATTAATTAAAGCCAATCCCATAGATATCTTAACTGGTAGTAAAATGATTATTTATTTACTAGCCGACACTATTAATAGGGTGAGGATGGTTCAGAGCGATGGGAGTTTAGATCCCAAAGCGGCTAACTGTATAGGCTTTTTAACGAGCAAATTATTGGACGCGCAAAAGGAAACGGAAACAAAAACGAGATTAGACAATATAGAAAAAGTATTGAAAAGAGAAGGGTTTCTAAATAATTAATTGCGAGTACAAACTCGCCTAGCATTGGAGACAATATGTCTCAAGAACAACTAAAGGTTGTGTATGTGCCGATAAAAGACATTAAATCGGCTTATTACAATCCAAGGAAATGGTCGGAAAAGGCAGTCGCCGATCTGACCGAAGGCATTAAAAGGTATGGGATGGTCGACCCATTGATTTTAAACAGCGCGCTAAACAGAAAGAATGTCTGTATCGGGGGTCATTTCCGGCTCAAGATAGTGAAAGATTTGAAGTACACCGAAGTGCCAGTAGTTTATGTAAGCATCCCCGATATTGAGAAGGAAAAGGAATTGAATATCAGATTGAACAAAAACGTCGGGGAATTTGACTGGGACCTTTTAGCCGAATTTGACGAGAATTTTCTCGCAGATATTGGCTTTTCTAGTGAAGAGTTAGATGAGGTCTTCCAAATTTATGACACGCCAGAACAATTTGATTTAAAGAAAGAGTTGGAAAAATTGAACATCGCTCAAATAGAAATTCGGAAAGGTGATGTTTGGCAATTTGGTGAGAACCGCCTAATGTGCGGTGATTCAACGATTGAAACGGATGTATTGAAGCTAATGAACGGTGAGAAGGCGGATATGTGTTTCACCGACCCGCCCTATATTTTAGATTATTTAAAAGCTAAACGCCACGGTAAGGCGGTTACCGGTTTTGGCGCCAAAAGAGATCGAAGATATTTAGAAACTGATGTTCTACCAGACAATTTTACTGAACTTTGGATGACCAGTATCGCAAAAGTGGCCAAAGAAGATTTTAGCATAATCTGTTACGAAAACTGGAAAAACATCCGAACCATTTGGAACGAAATCGATAAACACTGGAAGGTCAGAAATATGCTGGTATGGCATTTGCCTAACCGGGTCCAAGGTTTTTCGGCAAAATATAAATTTTTCAATAAACATGATATTGCGATGGTTGGAACGTCAAACGGTAAATCCGATCTTAACTTAGAGCCAGAAGAAGAATTACTGCAATCAGAATATGATACAGCTTTATATGCTTCTGCCGGCAAGTCTCATTGGGAAGGATACGAAAAGGGTAAGAAAATCTGTCCCACAGATTTCATTGAATGTAACGCCGCAGATGAGAAAAGTTCTGGCCAAGGAATAATTTTCGGCACCAAACCTCTGGAAATTCTCATCCCATATATCAAGGTGCTAACCAAACGAGGAGATCTTATTGTAGAACCCTTCGGAGGTAGCGGGTCGACTTTGATTGCGGCTGAGAAAATGAAGCGTCGGTGTTTTTTGATGGAAAAATCACCAGTTTACGCCGAGGTGATTCGAAAACGCTGGGAAAAATTAACCGGACAAAAAGCTAGGAAAATCAATGAAAACAAAAAGTGATTCCATTATTAATCGGCAAGCCAAAGAAAAAGCGGCAATTCTTGAACAGTTAAAGAAGACACCAATTATTCAGGTTGCCTGTGAACGCGCGGGTGTGGCCAGAGCCAATTTTTACCGCTGGCGAAAAGAAAGTAAAGAATTTAACGAGAACGTTGAGGTAAGCGTCGAACATGGTCTTAACCTGATAAACGATATGGCGGAAAGCCAATTGTTATCAGCAATTAAAGACAAAAACATGTCGGCGATTATGTTTTGGCTCCGGAGCCATCATAATGCCTACAAGTCAAAACTTGAGGTAACCACGAGACATGAAGACAAAGAGTTAACAAAAGAACAAAAAGAGTTAATTAAGCAAGCCATTTTATTGGCCCAAGCAGAAAGAAAGGAACAAAATGAATAAAAAACTTTCCAAGAAAACAATTAAGAAAATTTTAAATGACCCGGTTTTAAGAAAAGGATTAACCAGGCAAAGTCATTTCTGGTTTTTCCATGTGTATTTAAATGACTACGTGAAGCATCCTACTGCTGAATTCCAGAGAGAGATGCTTCAGATTTGCGAGGATGATTCAATTAAAAACGCTGTCATCTGTGCCTTTAGAGGCAGTGCCAAAAGCACGATTATGACGCTGTCATACCCAATTTGGTCGATATTAGGAGCGCCGCAAAAGAAATTCGTCCTGATCCTCTCGCAAACCCAACAGCAAGCCAGACTTCACTTGACCAACATTCGGCGAGAACTGGAGGCAAATGAGATTTTAAGTAAAGATTTAGGCCCCTTCAGAGAAGAAACCGACGAATGGGGTTCAACTTCTTTAGTGATTCCGAAACAAGGTGCCCGTATCACCGCCGCCTCATCCGAACAAAGCATCCGCGGGATCAGGCATGGTGCTTACAGACCAGATTTGATTTTGGCTGACGATGTCGAAGATTCAACCTCAGTGAAGACCAAAGAAGGTCGCGACAAAACCTATGATTGGCTCACTTCCGAGGTGATCCCCTGCGGTGATATAAACACCCGAATCGTGATTGTTGGCAACCTGTTACACGAGGACAGCCTCCTTATGCGGTTGAAAAAACTCATTGACGAAGGAAAACTTAATGGGATTTTTCGAGCTTACCCTTTGATCGACGATAACGACAATATTCTCTGGCCAGGCAAATTTCCCTCAATGAAAGAAATTGAAGATTTAAAAAAGACGGTTGGCAGTGAGAAATCCTGGCAAAGAGAATATCTGCTTCGGATTATCACCGACGAAGACCAATTGATTAAACCGGAGTGGCTCCATTATTACGATGAACTGCCAGCCGACGACAGCAAACTCCGTTACATTGCTACAGGCATTGATCTGGCGATTAGCGAATCCGCTTACGCCGATTACACCGCTATGGTTTCCGCTCGGATCTACGATTACGGAGATGAAATGAGGGTTTACATCCTCCCAAACCCAGTTAATGAGCGATTGGATTTTCCCGCAGCCCTAGAAAGAGCCAAAGCTCTTTCAAAAGCCTTAGCGGGCGGAAGTCACACTACCGAATTGTATATCGAAGATGTCGGTTATCAAGCTTCTTTAATTCAGGAATTAAATAGACAGGGCTATGAAGCCGAGGGCGTTAAACCTCACGGCCAAGATAAACGTTCAAGAACAACTCTGCAAACGCCGATGATTCAGAATGGACAGGTCTTGTTTCCCAGAACTGGCTGCGAACTTCTTATTACCCAGCTGACCGGCTTTGCTTTCGAAAAACACGATGATTTGGTAGATGCCCTGGTAATTCTTCTCTTTAAAGTCATGGAAAAGAATGACTCCGGCCCGCAAATTCTTATTATCGAAGGCAGTCCTTGGCATTCTGGTCCTGCTGTTGATTTAAGTAACCTTGACGGAGACAGAGGTTGGAAAAGAATAATTTAGTATTGGCTTTTGGTTTTAGATGAAACTTTACCGTTCGTATAGGAAACCATAATTGAGCCAGCATCCAAGAAAACATTACCATAAGTACAGTATTTGCTTGTCCCGTATCCTTGCATTTCGCTTTCGGTACAGTTAATCGGGTCTTTAGTAACAATGGCTTTAACTTCATCTTCGGTCATACCAGTTTCAATCTTTGCGTAAATATCATCGATGTTGAATTTCTTGCTTGTGGTAGGCGGTGTCGATGTCGTAGTAGGTGCAGCAGAATTAGATTTTTGTGTCCCAGAATTTGATGACTTTGAACCGCTTCCAGCGGCTACAGCTATGATGATAATAAGGACAACAAAACCACCACAGCCAATCCCTACTTTTGCTAATGTTGACATGCCTTTTTTCTTGTTTTCCATGTTAATTCCTTTCTAATTTATTTATTGGTTATCGACCAAACCTTTTCAAATACAAAAAGCCCGCCGCCAGCGATGATCTTACGACCACCCATATCCCTTTCGAGACATGACCCACTACAGGTGCTCTGACGACGAGCTCATTATCCTGTAGTGGGTTTTTGTGCCATGCCCCGTAAAACGGGGTTTAGGCGATTTTCAAGGTATTTCCCTAAACTACTCTGATTTTAGCATAGAAAAATCTCTTTGGGAAGCTTTTTACTGGTTTGTAGCGTTCTTGGGTGCTTTTTAAAAATTAGGCCTTGACTTCCCCAACAGGGGCGGTATCATCTCCCTTGACCTAGAGGTTTAAGGAGTAGTGATGAGCACCCAAGGAGTAAATTTAACGGATACTCTATCGCATCTACTGCCTAAAGAGCAGAATGGAAGGCCCATTCAGGCCCCAGAAGCCCAAAAAGCAGCTGTTCAATACTGTCTTTATGCCAGAAAAAGCAGCGAAGACGACGAACGACAGGCTTTGAGTATTGATTCCCAGCTAAAAGCAATGGCAGTTCAAGCACAAAATGAAGGGCTTTTAGTGACTGATATCAGAAAAGAGAGCCATTCAGCTAAGGCCACGGGGCAGAGGCCGGTATTAAATCAGCTTATCGCGGATATCAGAGCCGGACTATTCCAAGGCATCTTAAGTTGGGCGCCAGATCGGTTAAGCAGGAATGCTGGCGACTTAGGAACGATTGTTGACCTTATGGATAATGGCTATTTAAAGGAAATCAGAACTCATGGCCAGGTTTTTACTAATTCCCCGAACGATAAGTTTTTACTCATGATTCTTTGCTCCCAAGCCAAGCTCGAGAACGATAACCGAGGTATTAATGTTAAAAGAGGTCAAAAAACTAAATGTGAAATGGGATTTAGACCAAACTTTGCACCTTTGGGCTATCTAAACGATTATTATTCTGGTAAAGGACTCAAAAAGGTCTTTGTTGACAAAGAAAAAGCACCGATCATTAAACAGATATTTGAGAAAGTGGCATATGAAGGCTATTCTGGGCGTGATATATATGACTGGTTAAAAGATGAGACTAACTTTCGCTCTCGCAACGGTAAAGTGTTAACCTTGAGTGTCATCTATAAAATGCTCAATAATCCATATTATTCAGGTCTGTTTACTTACGACGGTAAATGGTATAAGGGCTCTTATGAACCGATAATTTCTAAAGAATTGTTTGATGCCGTGCAAAAGAAAATGGTTGTCCCACCAAAATCAAAACCCGGCACCAGACAATTTGATTTTACGAGGTTATTTAAATGTGGATCATGTAATTCGGGTATCACTGCCCAAGAGATAACTCGGCACTTCAGCAGCGGTACCGTAACAAGATATGTTTACTACCATTGCACGCAATTCAATGATTTTGATTGCAAAGAGCCGTATATAAGAGAAGAAAAGTTGGTGGAACAATTATCTGAGCTGCTAAAACAAGTCCCGATTGACAAGGTCCAAGAAAAACCAATCCTTAAACCGGAATTAGATAAAATTATGCTGATTAAACGGACTTTAGAAGAACAAAATACCGACCAGCCAGAAAGCGAACTTCTTTCGCCTGATTTCATCAAATACATCTTTCAAGAAGGCACCAAGGAACAAAAAAGAGAACTAATCGGTTGCCTAAATACGACGATTTATTTACAAAACAAGCAAGCCATTATCAAGTAATTAGGCAATATTTGCAAAAGGTTCCAAACTAAAGAACCTTTTATAGTTAAAACAAAGGTTCGAATCCCTTCCTCTACCATTGAAAAATAGCCCCATTTGGCACCAAAAAAGACCCAAAACGGTCTTTTTTGTCTTTACCTCAACCTTATGTTCTTTTCCACTATCTTAAAAGGTTCCAAAGTAATTCTGGCGGAGAGGGAGAGATTCGAACTCTCGATACCTTGCGGTATACGCGCTTTCCAAGCGCGCGCACTCGGCCACTATGCGACCTCTCCACCCCCTCATCATAGCAAATTCTCTCCTATTAAAACAGGCCCCGCCATGGCGGGGCCTCGAAAGATGACTGCGGAGAATCTAGGCCCGGTGGAAAAGGGGACGACGGTGGCATCCCCCTGTTCCCTTGGATGGTCTTTTATTCCTTCCGTTGCCGCGAGGGGCTTTTCTACCATTCCCATCTTGGGCCGCCCCCAGAATGACCCTGAAGGCCTGGAATTCTCTTTCTTCCCTCGGCTTTTGTGCAGAGGAAAGGAGTCGATTGACGGTGGCGATTTGCTCGCCTGTTAACTTCACCTCGTGCCCGAACACCCTCTCAATTTGCACTGACGTGTCCCCCTTCGTGTTCTGAGATTCCGTTCCTAGAAACACACGAAGGAATCATCAGGAAGTATTATAATACAACTTTATCCCTCCTTCCCTCGGAAAGAAGTCCTTATTTTTTATTATATTTTAACTAATTTTAGAAATCAAGCCCTCGCCCCGATGATTTTACTAAGCATAATCTTCTTTTCCACCGAAGCAATCAATTTCCGGCTGGCAATCACCGCATCCGGGGAAACCGAAACCGAAGTCGCCCCTTCCTGAACCATCAATTCGCAAATCTCCGGATAAGTCGTCGCCGCCTGACCACAAATGGAAATACTTTTGTGATAGCGCCGACAGACACGAATCGTATGGGCAATGGCGATTCTGACTGCCTCGTCCCGTTCGTCAAACTCGTCGGAAAGATGGGCATTGTCGCGGTCAACGCCTAAAATCAACTGAGTTAAATCATTGGAGCCAATGGAAAAGCCATCAATTTCCTCCTGGCAAAAACGATTCATCAAAATGACATTGGCGGGAATTTCCACCATCATCCAGAGTTTAAAATCCGGACCCCGCTCGAGCCCCGCTTCTAAAATCAACTCCTGGACTTTACGAAACTCTTCAACTTTTCGAACAAAAGGAATCATCAGCCACAAATTGTCATAGAGTTGCCGGACAGTTTTGATCGCTTCGAGTTCCAGACGAAAAAGATCTGGTTCTTTAATGTATCTTAAGGCCCCCCGATAACCAATCATCGGATTTTCTTCTTCGGGTTCGATTTCCGCCCCACCCTTGAGATGGCGATATTCATTGGTTTTAAAATCGGTTGCCCGGTAGACGACCGGCCGGGGCGAAAAAGCCTTACAGGTAGTTTCGAGACCCTCCACCAGCTTATTTTTATAAATATCCGCCTTGCCCTCATTGACCAAGGCCCGCGGATGCCAGCCTCCTTCGGCAATCATAAATTCCGCCCGCATTAGTCCCACCCCATCTGAAGGCAGTTGGGCGACTTTTTCCGCCGCCGTTGGCTCACCTAAATTGACATAAACCTTGGTGGCGGTGACCGGAATTTCTTCGGTAAAGCCGCCGCCATCATCCCGGCCGGGCAAGGCCTCTTGACGCGTCACCTTGCCCTTGTAAACTAAACCTTTGGCGCCATCAACGGAAATGATTTGGGCATTTTTTAAAACATGGGTGGCCGTGCCGGTGCCCACCACACAGGGAATCCCCAATTCGCGGGAGACAATCGCCGCGTGGGAAGTCTGACCGCCGGTTTCGGTGACAATCGCCACCACCCTTTTCATTGCCGGGACAAAATCCGGACTGGTTTTTTCCGTGACTAAAATCTCGCCACTTAAAACTTTATCAATTTCCAAAGGCGAATGGATGATTTTCACCGGCCCGGAAGCAATTCCGATCGAGGCGGCAATACCTTTTACAAGAACTTCTGTCTTCTGCCCTTTGCCTTCGGTATCCGTCTTCCGTCCTCCGTCTTCCGTCCTCCGGATAGCCGTCACCGGTCTTGATTGGACAAAATAAATATTTCCCCCTTCAATCGCCCATTCGATATCTTGAGGAAAGCGGTAATGGTCTTCAATTTTCCGGCCGTATTCGGCCAGTTTTTTGATCTCCTCATCCGAAAGCTTCTGGGCTTTTTGTTCTTCTTTCGTACAGGCGAGGTGTTTGTTCTCTTTACCAACCTTGACAATTTTCCAAGCTTGGGCTTCAATGTTTCTTTGCAAAATTTTTAATTCGCCAGCTGGCGAATTTTTCAAAACCACATACCGGTCGGGGGTGACTCCGCCGCTGACGATTGCCTCGCCCAGACCCCAACCACCTTCAATGACAATTTTCCCTTTATCCGAAGTCACCGGGTCAATGGTAAACATAATTCCTGATTTCTCCGACTGGATCATTTTTTGAATTGGCACGGCAATGCCGACTTTCAGCTGGTCGAAGTTATGAACCGCCCGATAATAGATCGCCCGCGCTTCAAAAAGAGACGCCCAAGAGCGCCGGACCGCTTCGAGGACTTGCTCGGAGCCAGAAACATTTAAAAAAGTTTTTTGTTGACCGGCAAAAGAGGCCTCGGGCAGGTCCTCGGCGGTGGCGGAAGAACGGACGGCGACCAAAATCGCTCCGGGAGAGGTGGTATAAAGCTTTTGGTAAGCCGCGGAAATTTCTTTGCCAAGAGTTGATGGGAGCGGCTTGGCAAGAATTTCTTTTTGAATATTTTGAGCAATCTGATTGAGTTTCTGACTATCCTCGGGATCAAAATCAAGAAAAATTTCTTTGATTTTGGCCTCCAGACCAGTCTTTTTTAAAAAATCAAAATAAGCTTGGGCAGTGACAATAAAACCCGGCGGCACCGGCAGTCCCGCCCTGGTCAGTTCGCCCAAATTGGCGCCTTTTCCGCCAACCAGACCAACATCTTCTTTGGAGACCTCTCGAAACCAAACAATGTTACGCAAAAACCCCTCCTAAATAAATCCTAAATCCGAAGCACGAAATCCGAAGCACGAAACAATATCTTCAGCCAAAGGATGATCCGCCTCTGGCGGAAAATTCTAATATTTAATGTTTTAAACATTGGAATTTATGATTTTGAATTTGTTTAGCATTTCGGATTTAGGATTTTAAAAATTATGCTTGTCTTAAATCCTCTTCTTTGCAGAAAAGCCGCTTTTTTCTCGAAGGACGCATTTTTCAGCCGGGATTTGCTCGTCAACGCTTTCATCGCCAATGGCTCATCGGTCTGAGCCATTAAAACTTCATCGATAATTCCCTCCGATATCCCTAATCTTTTTAACTCTATCTTTAAAAGATACGCGCCAGTTGGTTTTAATAAATTTCGGTCCTTTACCCACATTTTAGCAAAATTTTTATCATCGAGCAATTGATTCTTTTTTAGGACACTGATAACTTTCTCAATTTCTCTTCCTTCACATTTCTTACTTCGTAATTTTTGCCTTATTTCAAAAACCGTCCGTGGCCGAAATTTTAAAAAGTGAAGAGCAATTTTTAATGCATTCTGCATAAATTTTCAATGTTTTAATTTTAAAACTTAAAGCGAGCCAAGTATCCTCAAAAGTGGCGAGCGCCTACTCTTTCTCCATCTTCTCTTTTACTTTCTCCTCAATCGCTTTGGCAATTTTGGCGTTTTCCCGGAGAAATTGCTTGGCCCCCTCTCTTCCCTGACCCAATTTTTGGGCGCCGAACTGATACCACGAACCGGTTCTGGTGACAATTTCCAATTTGGCCGCTAAATCCAGCAAATCGCCTTCTTTGGAAATACCTTCGTTAAACATCAGATCAAATTCCGCTGTCCGAAAGGGCGGGGCGACTTTGTTTTTGACCACTTTGACTCTGACGCGATTGCCGACTGGCGTTTCGCCTTCTTTGATTTGTTCGATCCGCCGGATATCTAAGCGCAGGGAAGCATAAAATTTGAGCGCCATGCCGCCGGCGGTGGTTTCGGGATTACCAAACATCACCCCGATTTTCATTCGAAGTTGATTAATAAAAATCACCACCGCTTTGGAACGGGAAATTGCTCCGGTTAATTTCCGAAGCGCCTGAGACATTAGCCGCGCCTGAACCCCAATCATCGCATCACCCATTTCGCCTTCAATTTCCGCTCGCGGCACCAAGGCCGCCACGGAATCAATCACAATACAATCAACCGCATTGGAACGAACTAGAGTTTCGGTAATCTCCAACGCTTGTTCCCCGGTATCTGGTTGGGAAATTAAAAGTTCCTCGACATTGACTCCCAACTTTTTGGCATAATCCGGGTCAAAAGCATGCTCGGCGTCAATAAAGGCGCCGACGCCGCCCTTTCTTTGGGCTTCGCCAATGGCATGGATGGCTAAAGTTGATTTACCGGTTGATTCGGGCCCGAAAATTTCAATTATTCTTCCCCGGGGAAAGCCGCCGACACCCAGCGCCAGATCCAAAGAAAGAGACCCCGTGGGAATGGATTCAATCTGCAATCTCTCTTTTTGACCAAAGCGCATAATCGCTCCGGTGCCAAACTGCCGTTCGATTTGCCCCAGTGCCATTTCCAAGGCTTCTTTTTTTTGTTTGTTTTCCTCTGCCATGTTATCCTTTCTTGCCCCCACTCCCGCTCTCGCGGGAAAATTCTAAATTCGAAGCACGAAACACGAAACAATATCTAAATTCTAATTTTCTAAATTTTAAACATTTTATTATTTGTAATTTAAATATTAGGATTTGTTTAGAAATTAGGATTTCGGATTTCGGATTTCCCCGCCTTCGGCAGGGCTAAAACTCCGCCAAAATCTTAATCACCTTGACCGTCTCCTTTTTAACCCGATTCGTGGCTCGAAGTTCAATATTATTTAATCCCGGCTGCAACTTGACGGTTTCGCGGAAATTTCCATTTTGGTCCAAAAAAACCACTTGATCATTAATTTTTAAGGAAGCGCCCTCGTCGGTTTTGCCAATAATCTCGACACTCTCCTGACGAATGACCGTCTCGGTGGAGGGCGACTGAATTTCTAAATTGGGCGGAGAGGTAAAATTTTCGACGGCATAGAAAATATAGCCCAAAAAGGCAATGATTATCAAGGCGATAACCATTAAAACAATAATTTTTGGGGTAAGGATAGCCCTTTTTTCTCTAATCTGAACGTCGGGAACGAGATTTTTGGGAAGATTATTAGTCCCCCGCTCGCGCCGGAAATCTTGGATCAACTCTTCTTTGGCAACCCCTAAAAATTCCCCATATTTTGCCAAAAAACCCATCACATAAACATCGGCTGGCAGTTCGCCGTAAGCCCCCCTTTCCAAAGCATCGAGAAATCTCGCCCGGACCTTTGTTTCTTCTTCGGCCTGTTCTAAAGTGAGGTGCTGGCGGCGGCGGAGAGTCCGGAGTTTTTCGCCTAAAGTTTTCTCGGTAAGTATTTTTTGGCGACGGATATTCATCACTCTTTCATTAAAACAAAGCTGGCTCAATAGTCAATCACAAACCAGAGAATATCCTAAATTAATCTTAAGAGTGCGAGGAATTTTAAGTAGAAGGTAAAATTATTCAAAATCAAAAGCAAAATCGCCATCGGCAGTAAAAAGGGGCTGATTTTGAGTCGCCAACCGGTGACCATTTTCTTCTGACGGATACTTGCTCCCAGTTGAACAAATAACATCAAAAGAAAACTACCAACGATTAAGACTAAAACATTTGAGGTACCGACCACAAAGACCGTGAGTATGATGATGAAAAGGTCTTTTTTATCAACGATGGTTGATTTAAGAATTCGCCGGAGAATAATTAAAATTAAAATAATTCCCAGGCCGCTTAAAGCCGCCCAGGCAGAGGGCTGAAAATAATCCCAAATTAATCGATAAAAATAATTATCACCGCTTCCCGGGAGGAAATATTGACCGAGAGAACTGCCTTTTAATTTAAAGTAGGTATAAATGATTTTTACCAAAATATCCAAAAAATAAATGCCAATGACGACGGCCAAAAAACGGCCGGCAGTTTTTGAAGAAAGTCTATCTTTAAGTTCAAGAAAGAAAAGCCAAGCCAAAATTAGACCGGAAAGGACGATCGGTGCCCATAAAATTATTCTCACCACCCAAACCATTTTAATGCCCTCAAATCCGCGAAAGTTTTCTTTCAATCAAGGCAACTCTTTTTCCCAGAGTCGAAAATTCCTCAACCCGGACAAATTTTTTGAGTTCGGTTTTGATAAAAGCAATGTCTGATTTAATAATCTCAATATCTTCGGTATTCTTGGCGATCATCTCTCGAATATCTTTTAGTTGTTTTTGGATATCTTTCTGACCTTCACCAAAAACTCGAAATTTAGAACGGATATCCTCTAATAAAATTCTGACATGTTTATCTTCCATTAAATCTCCTTTGGTAATAAAAGTATAGCACAGCATTTAATAATAATGTCAAATTTAGAAAAAATTATCCTACAAAATTGTCAAATCCGTTCCGAGTTCATAAACCGTGGGATTATTGCCGCCGTCAGCGGCTTGTTTAGGAGTATTTTCTGGACTTTCGAAAACCCCGTTAATCTCATAAGTTTTGTTCGAGTAGGAAACGCCGAGACGATAATTATGATTGACATTGTTCAGCGGGTCTAAAGGCAAAACGGAAAAGGGCGCGCCGGAAGAGATGGAGGAAAAATTAAGCGGCAGCCAGCCCGTGCCGTCAATTTTCTGACGGGAAGCGGCGCTGGAAAAACCGGCATCAATTGAAGAATAAGGACCCGTCAAACCTTTAAAATCATGACTTTCGGCCAAAAAGCGATTGACCGCTTGAATAAGCATTTTCATATCGGCAAATCTTTGGGCATCGCGGGATTTTTCCAAGACTTCTGAAGGTTTAAGGGTAAAAAAAATGATTGTTGCCACCACCCCAATGGCAACCATCAGAATTACCAGTTCAACTAAACTAAATCCTTTTCCCCTCATTAACCCTCTTTTATTTCCCTCTTTCAGCTAAGAAATCTTCAATTTTTTCCACTATCTGGTCTGGCGTCACCTTTGACTTGACCAAATAATCAACGGCGCCTAATTTGAAACATTCATAAATGGCGTCTTCGTCACCGACATTGGTCAGAAGAATCACCGGCGTATTAAAAGTCTCGGTCTGCGAGCGCATCTTTTTAAACAAAGCTAAACCGTCTAACTTGGGCAGGATAATGTCTAAAACCACCAGATCTGGTTTTTCGGTGATGGTTTTTTTTAAACCATCCCAACCGTCATAAGCAATCGCCACCGTATAACCGTCCTTGGTAAATTTTTTCTCGTAAAGTCGGGTTAAATTAACATCATCCTCAATGAGGAGAATTTTCCCTTTACCAGCCATCTTGCCTCCATCTTAAATATATAATAATATTTCAAAATTTCAAGTCGCTCGAGGTAGACTAAAATAGAAACTTGAGCCCTTGCCCTCCTCGGACTCAAGCCAGACTTTGCCAGCCATCATTTCCACCAATCTCTGACAAATCCAAAGACCTAAACCGGTGCCGGTAATCTGGCGGGTTTGGTCATTTTTGATTCGAGAGTATTTTTCAAAAAGTTTTTTTTGATTAGCCGGGCTGATGCCGATGCCGGTATCTTTCACCTGGCAAATAACTTCTTGACCTTTTTCCTCGGTGATGATTTGAATTGATCCTTTTTCGGTATATTTCAGGGCATTACTAATAAAATTACTAAGAACCTGACGAACCCTCGCCGGGTCGGCTTTAACTTTCGCCATCGTCTTTTTATCAGCCGAGAGATGAAGTTTTTTATCCTCGGCTTGAAGCAAATATTCTTGGAGAGTTTGATCAATAATATGATTAAGGTCAGTCGTCTGTAACTTGATGGACATGCTCCCCTGCTCGATTCGACCGACATTTAAAAGATCATCAACCAAATCCGCCAATTGCTGATTAATTTTGACGATTTCTTCAAGCGTGTCGCGAATCTCTCCCTTTACCTCGCCCATATCACCCTTTAAAATCATGTCTAAATAACCTTTAATGGCGGCAATTGGCGCCCGGAGTTCATGAGTGGCAATCGAAACTAACTCTTGTTTCATTTGGGCTAATTCGAATTCGTAAGTAATATCCCGGAAAATAACGATTGCCCCGATAATTTTATTATCCGCATCATAGATGGCCGAAAAGGTTAAATAGGCCGGAAATAATTTCCCCGAGCGCCGCTTAAGATAAAAATCCTTGATCACGACTGGTTTGCCTTCTTTAAGGACTTGACTTACGGGAGAATTTTCCGCCTCAACCGGTTTTTTTTCTTGTGTCCAGAGCCCCAAGGTCGCTAAAAAGTTCTTGCCCAAGAGTTCTTCGGCCAGGTAGCCGGTAATTTTCTCGCCTGCCTTATTAAGATGAATAATTTTTTGCTCTTTGTCAATCGCTAAAACCCCCTCGCCAATGGAAGAAAGCAGGGCCTCGGCCCTTTTGCGTTCTTCGGCGATTTCCCGATACATTGAGGAAGAATTAACCACGATGGCCGCCTGGGCTGAAAGAATCGTCAAAAGCCGCAAATCTTCTCGCTTAAAATTGTGGGGATTTTCCGAAAAAACTTGGATCACCCCCAGCGTTTGCGATTTCACTTTCAAGGGCGCGGCGAGCATACTTTTGACGCCAGTAATTTTGGCTCTCGCCAGCGTCCTTTTGGTTTCTTCGTCAAGCTCAGCCATCATTATCGGCACGCCTTTGCAAAAGGCCTGGCCGGTGATGCCTTCATCATTTCGGGTGCGGAAATCGCGGATTTGGCTGGGACTTAAACCAAAAGAGGGGCTTTGGGCTTTAAGGAGATGGTCTTGATGGTCAAATAAGGCAAAGACCCCTTTGTCGCCCCGTAACATTTTGGTAATCGAAGCAATAATTGAAAAAAGAGTTTCCTCGAAATCAAATAAAGTGGCCACACTCTTGGAAATTTGATTTAAAGCCTCAAGTTCCGAAAGCCGCTGCCGATTTTCCCCAAGAATTTCCGCCGAACGAAGAGAAATAATCGCCAGCGCCGCCTGATTGGCAATGATGATGAAAAAATTGAGATCATCCTCGGAAAAATGACATTCTTTCCGAGAAAAAATACTCATCACCCCAATTACTTGTTCGCGGACCATCATCGGCACGGTGACCAAAGAATGAAAACCCGCCTCTGCCAGTTTTTCGGAAGCGATTTTTTCTTTCGAAAGGTCCAAAATAACTTGGGGTTTTCGAGTCTCCACCGCTTTCCAGGAAATACCGTCCTTGGCTGAGGGGATAGGGGGTTCTTCCATAATTTCTCTCTCAAGACCTTGGGCAACTTGGCGCACCAAAAAATCTCCCTCAATGGTCATCAAGGTGCCGGCATCAACCTTTAAAACTTGGAGGACTTTATTTAATAAAGGGGTCCAAAGACTCGGTAAATCTTTAGCCTGGGCGGCTATCTCCGAAATCTCATAGAGCACTTTTAACTTAAGAGTCTCCTGATTATCATTTTCCATGGGAATTTCCTAAAAACTTTATCGATTAAATTGATTTTGGTCCGGTCCGTCTGCTGGCGGTTGGTCGCCTTTTTCCGAAGGTGGCGAGTAAGGATTGGCTGGCGGATAACTGGAAGGCGGATAATTTGAGGGCGGTCCATAGCGCTGCCCTCTTTGGGGAAGCGGCATTCTCGCCCTCTGCCGTTCGTGGTCCAGGGCAATCGTATCCATCATCACATCGCGGGGTTTGGCACCATCAGCCGGTCCAATCACTCCTTCTTGCTCCAAAAGATCCAAGAGTCGGGCCGCCCGGGCATAGCCGATTCGCAACCTTCGTTGTAAAAGTGAAGCCGAGGCCTTGCCGGCCATCACCACCGTTTCTTTGGCATCTTCGTAAAGTTCATCTTCGCTAATCAGCTCGCCACTCATCCTTCTTTCGGAAAGACCCCTATAAGCAAGAATAGTTTCGTCATATTGGGGGGCACTTTTCTTTTTAAGAAATTCGCTCACTTTGCTGATTTCTTTATCAGTCACCAGGACACCTTGAAGCCGTTTGGGTTTGCCGAGGTCACTGCCAAGATAAAGCATATCACCCTTACCCAAGAGACGTTCGGCACCCGCCAAATCAAGGATTGTTCGGGAATCAACCTGGGAAGCGACGGCAAAGGCAATCCGGTTAGTAATATTGGCTTTAATCAGACCGGTGATGACATCAACTGACGGTCTTTGGGTGGCCATCACCAAATGAATCCCGGTTGCTCGCGCCATTTGGGCCAAGCGGACAATCGCCCCCTCCACCTCATTAGCCGCTTGGGCCATTAAATCGGCTAATTCATCAATAAAAATGACAATGTAAGGCAACCGACCATTGGTAGGATTAGCATTATAAGCCTCGATGTTGCGCCGATTGGTCTCTTGAAAAAGGCGAAAGCGGCGATCCATTTCCGCCACTGCCCATTTCAGGGCAGAAATGGTCTTATCAACATCCAAAACCACCGGCGTTAAAAGATGGGGAATGCCATTGTAATGGGTAAATTCCACCCGCTTGGGGTCAACCAAAATTAGACGCAAATCTTGGGGAGAATTCTGGTAAAGAAGCGAGATAATCATCCCGTTGATACAAACCGATTTGCCCGAACCCGTCGCCCCGGCAATCAAAAGATGGGGCATATTTTCAATATCCACGGCAAAGGGGCTGCCGGCGACATCTCGTCCCAACGGCACGGTCAAGTTTGATTTTTTATTTTTGAGTTCATCGGACGCCAAAATTTCTTTTAAAGTCACAATCGCGCCGACTTTGTTGGGAATTTCAATCCCGACGGCTGATTTGCCCGGAATCGGCGCCTCAATCCGAATGGGGTGGGCGGCCAAAGCCAAAGCCAAGTCGTTTACCCGAGCGGTAATTTGATTTAATTTCACCCCCTCGGCGGGTTTTAAAGTGTATTGGGTGACCGTCGGACCAATATTGACATCGCCCATGGCGACTTCAACGCTAAAATCCTTGAGAGTTTTCTGAATCACCTCGACATTCTTGGCAATATTGCCGGAAGTCGCTTTGGAAGCGCTTTCATCTAAGAGGTCGAGCGGGGGAAATTCCCAAGGAGCGCCGGCAAAATCCATTGCCGGCTGGGGATATTGAAATGGTTGTTTCCTGCCCAAAGTCGTAAAAACCGAGGCCCGCGGCTCATTAATTTTAATGCCTTCGGTCGCCCGGGGACCCAATTTTTGCCACAAGGCCCGAATGGAAGTATTTAAAGCAATCAGAATAGAAGCAATCGCCAAGGCGAAGACTAAGAGGAGGGAGGCGAATTCACCCAAAAAACCCTTAAAAAGTTCGCGCACGCCAGCGCCGATGGCTCCTCCCAAAGGGCTAATCATTGCCGGAACAAAAATTAAAGAAAGAATGGTGCCGATAACCGAGGTCGGTTTGGCTTGAAACCGGGAAGGAAAAAGGAGCACTAAACCATAGCCCAAAAAAATCAACGGGATCAGATAACCAATCAGACCCCACCAATTGATTGAGAGCTGGTAGAAAAAGCGGCCAAAAGAGCCGGCAAAATTAAACATGCCCAAAAAGATAATCAGTCCTAAAATAATTAAAATCACCGCCACCACGTCGCGGGTGGTATCGGGATTCATGGTCCAGTCTAATTCTTCCCAAATAGAAAGTCGCTGGCCCTTGCGGCGGTATTTGCGTCTGGCCATTTATCCATCCTTTTTAGATTACTTATATTATATCATTTTTGAAACTTTTGAAAAATATGAAAAAACCGCTTGTTTAAGCGGTTTTTTCCTCCTCTTGAGAATCCCGGTGAAATTCGACTAATTCGCCGGTTTCGGGATCAACTTCAACCTCAATCATTTCTCCCGGGGAATCTTGATCGATCTCGCGAGAAATGTCTTTAATATTTTCCGTGGTCATATTCCCTCCGCTCCGTGTCCCGCTTAGCGGGACCGGAAGTCCACCGAAGTGAAATCTGGTTGGCGAAGAGGAATAATCACCTATTTCGCCAAGAGATTAAACGAAGGTGGACATTACTTTTTTTTCCGTAATTATCCTATTATACCAGAAAATCAGCCCCAAGTCAACACCCCAAGTCAAAAAGAGCCCCGCCATCCGGCGGGGCTGAAGTTGGCAAAATGCCCTTCTGATATTAGGAGGAAACGCCCTCCAGGTTCAAGAAACCGGCGGCCAAGCCGGCCCTGAAGGCCCCGACGCGGTTGGAAACGCCGAGTTTTGCGTAGATGTTGCTGAGGTGGAAATCAACTGTCCGCTTGCTGACGCAGAGTTCGACTGCCACCTCTTTGTTTGTTTTGCCCTCCAAGGCTCTCTTCAGGACCTCCTCCTCTTTCTCACTCAATTTCTCCCACGATTCGCGCAACCTGTCACCTCCTTTTTGTCCACTCAATTAACCAAGGGACAATTATTAAGTTTATAATATTCTGTCGGCCCTGTCAACCCTCACGCAACGGACAACGGTTTAATTTAATTTTTTTGAACGAATTTTTATTAAATTTGAGCGTATTACTGGTATAATGCTTGACAAATGAAAATCAATGTTTTATGATTATATAATCCCTTAAAAATCTGTGGATAACTTGTCTCGGCTGGCGACAGCCAGACGGATCCAAGCACCTCAAAATTAGGAAGGGATTACAACTTGATTCTTACTTCCCCCTTTGTGGGGGTGGTAGGGCTCTCAAAAGTTGTGAAAACAAAAAAGCGCGGACTGTCGGTCAACAATTTAAAGTTTATTTGGGCCGAAACACGTATCGCGCTTTTTTGATATGAAAAAATTTTATACTTCGATAATCACCGGAATAATCATAGGGCGTCTCTCTGTTTCTTTGTACAAGAACTCGCCCATTTCCTGACGGATGGCTTTCTTAATAAAGTCCCAATTGGCGGGATATTTTTCATTGTGCCGAGCAAACATTTTCTTGACTTCCTGCCGGGCCTTATAGACCAAATCTTCTCTTTGGCGCATATAAATAAAACCGCGGGAAATAATATCCGGCGAAGTGACAATTTTGCCGGTTTCGTGATCAATGGTTAAAATCGCCACAAAAATCCCGTCTTTGGCCATTGCCTGGCGGTCGCGCAGCACAATATTTCCCACATCACCGACCCCCAAACCGTCAACCAAAACATAAGAAGCCTCGGCCTGCTCTTGAGCGACCCGGGCTTTGCCATTTTGAATTTCAAAAATTTGACCATCTTCAATCACCGCCGCATTAGCTTCTTTGACGCCCAAAGATTGGGCCAGCCGCGTGTGTAAAACCAAATGGCGATATTCCCCATGAATGGGAATAAAATACTCTGGTTTGACAGTTTGAATGACTAATTTCAACTCATCGCGCTTGGCATGCCCGGAAGCGTGGATTCTTTGGGCCTCCGACCCGTAAAAAACATCCGCCCCCTCTTTAAATAAATTATTGACCGTATCGGAAATCGTTCGTTCGTTGCCGGGAATGGCCGAAGCGGAAATCACCACCGTATCGCCTTTTTTGATTTTAATCTGTCGATGTTCGCCAGTGGACATCCTCACCAAAGCCGAATATTCTTCTCCTTGAGAACCGGTACAGAGAATAATTAACTGATTGTCAGGGAGACTATTGATTCTTCTGACGTCGACAAGAATGTTGCGCGGAATTCTCAAATAGCCCAAATTCATGGCAATATTAATCGTTTTTTCCATTGAGCGACCGGAAATCGCGACTTTTTTTCGAAAACGGGCGGCGGAATTGAGCACTCCCTGAATTCGGTCTAAAGACGAAGCAAAAGAAGTGACAATAATCCGTCCCTTCGCCTTTCGAAAAATAGAGGAGATGGTGTCGTGAACAACGCTTTCAGAAACCGGCGTGCCTTTATATTCAATATTGGTTGATTCCAAAAGCAGACATTTAACTGGCTGCTGGCTTAACTCCGCCAATTTACCAATCACTTTTTGCGATTCCAGTTTTTGGGGATCTAATTTGAAGTCGGCAATATGGAGCACCAAACCTTCCGGCGTGGTAATCGCCAGCCCGACATCATCTAAAAAGGTGTGAGAAAAAGGAATAAATTCAATTTTAAAAACCCCCAACTGAATCTTATCGCCGGCCTTGACCACCCGAATGGTCGGATTAAGTTCGGCTTCTTTCATTTTGGCTTCAATAAAACCGGCGGTCAGTTTGGTGGCATAAATTGTCGCCTGAAGTTTCGGCCAAATAAAAGGAATCCCGCCGATATGGTCTTCGTGACCGTGGGTAAAAATAATTCCCCGAATTTTATCTTTTCTTTCCTCAAGATAGGCGATATTGGGAATAATAAAATCAATCCCGAGCATTTCGCCCCGGGGAAACATGATGCCACAGTCAACAATGATGATATCGTCGCCGTATTCGTAAATCATCATATTTTTGCCAATTTCGCCATTACCGCCTAAGGGAATGATCCGCAGGCGTGGGGTAAAGGCGCGAAAGGTTTTTAAGGGTTTGGTTTGAGTTGAATTTTGATTTAAGGTCGCAATGTTCATAAAAAACCTCCAGTTTTTTAGATTCTATATCTTTTTTAATATCTCCGGGATTTGTTGAAAATCCTCTTTAATTTGTTCTTTTAAACTATTTTGATATAAAGCCGCGGCCGGGTGATAAAGGATTAAATAGACCTGATTGGCTTTTTTATAGGCCTTACCATGGACGGCAGAAATCGACCTGATTTGGGGAAAAAAGATTCTCATGGAATGCCGGCCCAAAGTGACAATCAGTTTTGGTTTAATTTCTTTGATTTGGCGATATAAATAGTTTCGGACACAAACATCAATTTCTTCTTCCAAAGGATCTCGATTATTGGGCGGCCGGCATTTCACCACATTGGTAATGAAAACATCTTTTCTTTCTAAACCAATTAAAGCCAGCATTTCTTCTAAAAATTTCCCCGCTTCACCGACAAACGGCCGGCCTTCCCGGTCTTCGTTTTGTCCCGGTCCTTCGCCAATCAAAAGAATCTCTGCCTTGGGACTGCCTTCTCCCGGAACGGCATTTTTTCGATTTCGATGTAAGGGACATTTAGTACACCGGCGCACTTCGCGAGCAATTTCCGTTAAACTCATAATCAATAAAACTTTCTAATTGGAGATCCTCATATTTTAGTCATCGGAGTTTTTCATCTAGAAAAAACTTTAATTTGAGAGACCCGTTTTGATGTTAAGTCTATTATAACACAACTTGTCAAAAATGTCAAATTTATAGGGGTATTAAACTTCATTTTCCATTAAATCTTTGGCCAAATTTATTTCCCCTTTAAAATATTTTTGGGCGTCTTTTAAGGGATTAAATTTTTTCATATAATAGGGTGACATATGAGTTAAAACTAACTTCTTAACGTTTTGCCCTCGAGCGATTTTCCCCGCTCGCTCACCTGTCAGGTGAGTTTTGGGTTTTACTTCTTCGGGCCAGCCCGCTTCGATAACGGCCAGGTCGGCATCTCTTGCGGCTTTATTTAAACCTTCGGATTCGATGGTATCACCCGAATAAGCAAAAATCTTACCTTCCGATTCGAGCCGATAACATAAGGAGGTTGTTTCCGGATTATGCTTGGCTAAATATGGTTTTACCGTCCAATCAGCGCCCTTTACCTCTTCGTCCTCAATTCCATATACTTCCACCATATCCATTTCGTGGTGGTCCAAAGAGGCTGCTTTTCTCAAATAATTCAGTCTTTCTTTTGTTTCTTTTGGACCATAAATCTTCAGCGGCTCTTTTCGGGGGAGCCAATCAACCGTCAGATCGGCTGGGGCAGCAAGGGTGATGTGGAGTAACGGTAATAAGTCTGAAATATGGTCTGGATGCCAATGAGTAATAAAAATAGCATCTATCTGGTTGACTTGAAGTCCAACTTTTAATAGTTGATCAATTGCCCCACGACCAAAATCAAAACAAATTTTACTCTTTCGAGTCTCAATTAAGTAGGCCGAACCATGGCGGTCAAGCTCCGGTTGATAGGTCCCCGAACCCAAAATGGTTAATTTCATTTTTGAAGATATTCTCTCAAATGAGTCAAAATTTTCTTTTCGTGCTCAAAAGCCATTCTTGGTAATTTATCTAAAGAAAAATATTTAAGCGCCGTTACATCATCGGCCGGCAACATTTTGCCTGAAATAATCCGGCAAAAATAGAGAATATTTAAAGAATAATTCCAGCCCTGTTTTAAACCATCAAAATATGCCACCGCGAAATCGAAAAATTTATATGGTTCTACTTCCAGACCTGTCTCTTCCTTCACTTCTCTTTTTAGACCCTCAATCGGATACTCACGATCTTCAAGAAACCCACCCACGATATTCCATAAACCCCTTCCTGGTTCAACCGCCCTTTTCCCTAAAAGTATTTTTTTCTTCTCATTTAAGATCAATGCCCCAACCGCTGGTTTCGCATTAACATAATCAATAAAACCACAGTTTGAGCAAATTCCTCGTTTCTTTTGCGCAACCACTTTCAAAACTAATTTCTCCCCACAATAAGGACAGTAATGATACGTTTTTTTGTCCACCATCATCTTAACCTTTATTTTATATCCCCAAGCTCTCGCCACTCTTCAAGTAAACCGAGTTTATTAATCCATTTATTAAGATAAGTTTTGTCTAAACTTTTTTGAATTTCTATAACCGATAAGATGTCTTCCAGCTGGCGGGTGGATTGAGTTTGTTTATACCAGGAATAGTCTCCACCTCTAAGGTGTAATCTGGATATAGGGCTCTTTCTTTCAAATCTCAATCCAATTCCGGCTGGTAAGTCCCGGAACCTAAAATAGTTATTTTCATCGGCTTTTTCTCTCATCTTTTTGCCCCAACCGATAATCGTCAAGGGCAATAATGACTTCCGGATTTGCACGCTTTTGTAATTTTCGACCGAATCTAAAGAAATCGTCAACCATCCTAAGCTTTTGAAGCGGATTCATCTTGCGAAAGATTTCTGTTTGTTCACGCTCAAATTTGTCTATCATTTATAGAACTCATTGTAAAAGCAGTAAGCCATTTATTATTTCGCCGCCCGAATCGACAAACTCACCCGACCCCGCTCGCGGTCTATTTCCATCACCTTGACCTTAACGATTTGGCCGATTTTTAATTCATCTTCGATTTTGGCAACGTGATGATCGGCAATTTGGGAAATGTGGACCATGCCGTCTTGATTGGGCAAAATTTGGACAATGGCACCGATTTCACTGCCGCGCAGGCGATCTTTGACAATTGAAGTTATTGGACCTTCATAAATTTCCCCGACCACCACTTCTTTAGTCATATCTTCGATACTTTTAATCGCTTTTTCGCCCATTTTCGAATCGGTTGAGGCAATGGTCACTGTGCCGTCATCTTCAAGATCAATCGAAGTCACTTCTTTGCCGCCGCAGTCTTCAATCAGTTTGCGAATGGTTTTGCCGCCCGGGCCAATCACTTCGCCAATTTTGTCAACCGGAATTTTTAAAGTCTGAATGCGCGGCGCATAAACTGACAGTTCTTTTCTTGGTTCGGCGATGACTTGGGTGATTTTTTCTAAAATCTCATTGTTGGCAATTCTCGCCCGTTCCAAGGCCTCGGCTAATATTTCAATCTTTAAACCCTTTAGTTTAGTATCAAGCTGAATCGCGGTAATGCCTTTTTTAGTGGCGGCAACCTTAAAATCCATATCACCAGCAAAATCCTCAATGCCGCCGATATCGGTTAAAATTTTATATTTTCCTGCCCCCGAGCTCATCAAACCCATGGCAATGCCGGCAACCGGCGCCTTAATTGGCACCCCGGCGTCCATCAAAGCTAAAGTTGAACCGCAGGTTGACGCCATCGAACTTGAGCCGTTTGAGGACAAAACTTCGGAAACGACGCGGATGGTGTAGGGGAATTCCTCTCGAGAAGGAAGAACCGGCACCAGCGCTCGTTCCGCCAGGGCCCCGTGACCGATCTCTCGGCGGGACACCGATCTCATTGGCCGGACCTCGCCAGTGGAAAAGGGCGGAAAATTGTAATGATGCATATAGCGTTTGGTGCTTTCTTCTTCCATGGTTTCAATAATTTGCTCCTCCGAGGGCGGCCCCAAGGTAACAATCGAAAGCACTTGCGTCTGGCCGCGGGTAAAGAGGCCCGAACCATGGGTCCGCGGCAAGAGACCCACTTCGAGAGAAAGCGATCTAATCTCCTCAATCTTTCGGCCGTCCGGTCGGATTTCTTTCTCAATAATCGCCTCGCGGACTTCTTTTTCTAAAATTTGACCAAAAGCGCTTTTGAGATCAATTTGTTTATAATTACCTTCAAAATTGGCTAAAACTTCTCTTTCAAAAGCGGTCAGTTGTTCTTCCCGTTTAGATTTGTCAACCTCATAGATGACCTTGGCCAATTTCTTGCCGAGATATTTTTTAACTTCTTTGATAATTTCGGGCTCTTCAATCTCTTCGATGGTCTGTTTATCCTCGGAGCTGATTTCTTTTTGCAGTTCAAGCGCTGGCCTTAAAGCGCCGAGACCAAATTTAATCGCTTCGGTCATTGTTTTTTCATCTATTTCCAAGGCGCCCGCTTCAAGCATTAAAATCTTGTCATTGGTACCGGCGACGACTAAATCAAGAGTTGATTTTTCCAGTTCGGGTAAAGTCGGATTGGCGACAAATTTGCCCTCAATCAGACCAACTCGGACGGCCGCCACCGGTCCCTCAAAAGGGGCGATTGATTGGGATAAAGCGGCTGAAGCGGCAATGATTGAGATAACATCAGGATCATTTTCCGAATCAAAAGAAAGAACCGTGATCACGACTTGGACATCATTTTTAAAATTTTTCGGAAACAATGGTCTGATGGGTCGATCGATTAACCGACAAGCCAAAGTCGCGGCTTCGGACGGCCGACCTTCTCTTTTAATAAACCGGCTGCCAGAGATTTTGCCCGCGGCATAAAGTCGTTCTTCGTAATCAACTAGCAAGGGGAAGAAATCAACATCTTCCCGGGGTTCCGCGGCGACTACCGCCGTGGCTAAAACCACCGTGTCACCATAACGAACCGTCACCGAACCGGAGGCGAGTTCGGCTAATTTCCCCTTGGAGATAATTAAATCCTTTTCTCCAAATTTTGTCGTAAAAGTTTCTTCTTTCATTTTGTCCTTTTCATGAGATCATGTAGAACACTTAAAGCCTAAAAAATGATTTTTTCTGCTTTAGCTGCCCTACCGCCTCATGCGATTAATTTACTTTTTTAATCCCAAATCTTTAATCAATTTATCATAAACTTTCTGGTCGTTTTTTTTAAGATAATTCAAAAGCCGCCGGCGTTTGCCCACCATAATCAACAGCCCTCGCCGGGAATCGGCATCTTTGGGAAATTTTCTCAAATGTTTGGCCAAATCCAGAATCCGCTGGGTCAAAAGCACAATCTGAACTTCGGTTGAACCAGTGTCCTTGGCATGGGTTTGATATTTTTTAATTAAATCGGTTTTCATATTTTTAGTTTAACAAATTCTATCTTGAGATGCAATATCTTGTTTCTTCAACGACAACTTGACAAAATCTTGTCATTTTTTGATACTTACCTTTTGATACTTACCCAAGAAAAATTCACCTTTTTGACGCTGCAGCGTTTTTTAGTATAAAAATTAAAACCCTTCTCCACCGCTCCCACCTACGAAGTGGGGCCGAAATTACCTAAACATAGCTTAACTTTTAATCTATGTTTATAAAAATAGAGGCAATACAATATAAAAAATACCAATAATATGACCGTATGAAAATTATTTGTCTTACTTCCTCTGAAACTCCCGGATTTTTCCTAAAATTTCTTCTTCTTTTTCCGCCAAGCTCACGCCATAAATCTGAAAAGCCGCCGCGGCTTCGTGCCCCCCGCCGGAAAAAAGTTTGGCAATTTGCGAAACATCAATCCCCGGCGCCACCGCCCGCAAAGAACCGTGAATCCCATCTTGCTTTTCAACCAGAAGCAAAGCAAAATCAATCCCCGGAGCGCTTTTTAAAAGCTCGTCAATAATGCCAGTCGTTTCCCCTTCTTCAGCGCCGGTTTCCGAAAAATCGGTTTTCAAAATTTTTGACCAGACAAAACGAGCCTCGCTCTCGGACTGGACCGAGGCCAAAATTCGACCCCAAAGCTTCAAAGTTGATAAAGGTTTCGTCTTAAAAATATGACGAATAATTTCCTGTTGCCGACCGCCAGCGGCCACCAGTTGAGCGGCAACGGTTAAAGATTTCGGCGTGGTATTGACGTTTTGAAAACTGCCGGTATCAGTGATAATTCCCGTCAGCAGGGCGGTGGCGATATCCTCATTAAGCAGAGTTTTTTCGCGGGCTAAGGATTCAATAAGAGAAACTAAAATTTCCGCTGTCGAAGTGGCGGTTAAATCCACCCAGTTGATTTTGCCAAAAAAGTCATTGCCCGCATGATGATCAATATTGACGACCAAAGTTTCATAAAAAAGCGAGTTTTGACCTTCATAAAGCGGTCCGAGTCTTTCCAAATCCGGCGAATCCAAAACAATAATCAGGTCGTATTTTGGTGAACCTTGAGAGAAAGAAATCTCCTTTTCCGAAAAAGTTCCCCCTTGGGGAGTAATCACAATATTGAGCTTGTTTTCTTGGGGTAAATGTTTATAGCCGAGACGGTCAACATTCACTTTGGAAGTATCAATCGTAATAATAAAATCCTTGGCCGAAGAAAAATTTTTTAAAATTTCTTTAAGGCTTGGCAAAAATTTTAAAGAGGGAGAGAGCTGATCCGGCACCACGGCCGTGACTTCTTTCCCCAGCTGTTTTAAAACCAAATATAAGGCCAAAAGCGAGCCCAGAGCATCGCCGTCGGGATTAACGTGAGTGAGAAGTAAAATTTTTTGGGCCGACTTAATTTGCTCGGTGGTTTGTTGTTTAGGGGTTAATTCCATAGCCACTCAATATATCAAATCTTCAAAACTATTGTCAAGGGTAGGGGGATGTGATAAAGTTAATTCAGTAAACTGAATTAATAAATCAAAAATCAAATCTCAAAAATCAAAATTAAGGTATTTTTTATTTATTTTCTGTCATTTTGCATTTTGACTTTTACATTTTGCATTTGACTGACCGAAGGGAAGGAACATGCCTATTTCCAAATCTGCCAAAAAAGCTTTTCGTTCTTCGGAGAGAAAAAGAGCTCATAATTTAATTTGGGAGCAAAAATTAAAAAAATCCTTAAAGAAAGTTGATAAAAATAATGCCCGAGAGGTTATTTCTTTAATTGATAAAACGGCCAAAAATCATTTGATCTCCAAAAACAAAGCCGCCCGTTTAAAATCACGCTTGGCAAAAAAATTCGGCCCGTTTAAAAGCGCTCAAAAAGAAGCTTCGAAGATCCAAAAACATCCAGTTGTCAAGAAAAAATCTTCTGGATCTAAATCGAAAAATTCGAAGCACGAAGCACGAAATTCTAAACAAATACGAAATCCAAAATCTTAAATTCAAAATAAGTTTAGATATTAGAATTTAGATATTGTTTAGGATTTAGAAATTCGAATTTAGAGTTTCCCCGCCGCTGGCGGGGCAAAAGGATGGGGATGGAACAAAATATCAACTTAAGTGAAATCGTCACTCCCAAACCGCCGAAACTTTCTTTAATCCAAAAGTTTTTTTACGGCACGGGCTGCGCTTATGAATTAACGCGCTGGTTAATTGTGCTTCTGGTTTTAGGCACTCTTATCCATTTTTATATTGGCACGATTTCCATTGTTGAGGGAAGCAGTATGGAACCGAATTTTCATACCGGCGAATACCTGATTATCAATCGCTGGCAATATCTTTTTGAGGAGCCCCAGCGAGGCGAGCCGGTGGTTTTAAGATTCCCCGGCGACCCCGAACATACCAAATATATTAAAAGAATTATTGGTCTGCCCGGAGAAAAAATTACCATTCAAAATGGCGAGGTTTTTATTAACGGGCAAAAATTAGCGGAAACCTATCTTCCGCCGGGAACGGTCACCTATCCGGAGATGACGAAAATTCTTACCGGCGATGATTATTTTTTGATGGGCGACAACCGCGCCAATTCTTCTGACTCGCGGATTTGGGGGATTTGCCCCAAAAGAGATCTCATTGGCAAGGCCTGGTATATTATCTGGCCTTTGCAATTTTTCGGCCGGGCGGAGAAGTAACTTTTCCGCTGACAGCTTATTGCTCACCCCCGGCGCGGGTATTTTTTTGCCAAATTTTTTCGCTAATTAACTTTTAATTCATATAACTAAAAACCCCGCACTAGACAGTGCGGGGCGTAAGTGGTCTTTCATTGGTTTTCCCCTTATCTTCATTCTCCTTTAGGAAATGGTTTTGGTATCCTGATTGGCTCAATGATCTGATACACCTCTTATCGCTTGTTAGCTAGATGATCAGCGCCGATCGAATCTTGTCAGCCATACCAAAATCTCTCATTTTCTCTTGAGCCTGATTCGCTGCTTATCCGTTATCTTATAAAGTTTTCCGCGGACGTTGACAATAACATTATCTGCACTTGGTAAAGATCCTTGACCGTCCCAGAAGATAACTTTAGGCTCGTTCCAGGACTCAACCTCATAAACCTGACCATTGGGAAACATTGCGGCTTCGCGCGGCTCGACACAACCTCGGTCCTCTCTTCTGAAACCGCGTTCTCCATAACTACTTACTGCTTTTTTGGCATTCAACTCCTTTGCAAAGCGGCCGATTAAGTTGACACTCGTTCCAAATTCACCACGGTGATAGTAAAACGCTGCGTAGACAGTAATGATCTGTGGCTCCTCGTGTTTTTCCTTACTCATCTTCGTTCTCCTTTCTCCTTTGTCAAGGTGCGATCTTGGTAATGTAAAAATATAGTATATATCCCAATATTTGTCAATACTATTGACTATAAATTAGTATCTATATGGTTTAAATTGATATAAATTAAGACATAAATTGTAA
>Ga0315289_10001903_pt1 | contig 32364 bp, 32 predicted proteins | sample YL17G11_40_MG_FD_203452 | JGI IMG/M metagenome (GOLD analysis project Ga0315289, IMG submission 203452) | Sediment microbial communities from Yellowstone Lake, YNP, Wyoming, USA - YL17G11_40 | ecosystem: Environmental > Aquatic > Freshwater > Lake > Sediment | place: USA: Wyoming | collected... | reverse complement strand
AACAGTTCAGTCTAACGGTGAACCCTGGGTCCGCAGGCATAGGTGAGGTCGTGGGCATCCTTGGACCCAATGGCATCGGCAAGACCACCTTCATCAAACTCCTAGCAGGCATCGATGAATCAGATGATGGAACCGAACTGGCTTGGAAGGGTCTGACTGTCAGCTACAAGCCACAGTACATTTCGGGAAAATACGAAGGAACAGTTGCGTCCCTGTTCCAATCGATAGCGGGCTCAGCATACGAAACTGAGACATTCGCGAACCAATTCCTGAGGCCGCTGGGAATTGCAAAGCTAGTCGACAGGAACGTCGCGGAACTAAGCGGGGGCGAGTTGCAGAGAGTTGCGATCATCGCCTGTTTGGCCAAGGATTCCCAAGTGTACCTTCTGGATGAGCCTAGCGCCTATCTGGACGTAGAGGAACGATTAGCCGTTGCTAAGGCTATCCGTCGCACAGTAGAGGACAAACATGCCTTCGCATTCGTCGTCGAGCACGACATCGTGTCACAGGACTTCATTGCAGACAGGCTAATGATATTCGACGGAAAACCGGGCGTAGAAGGACACGCAAGTGAACCAATACCACTCAGGGACGGAATGAACAGTTTCCTCAGGCAGATGGACATGACCTTCAGACGCGACCCCACAAGCGGAAGACCTCGCGTCAACAAACTGGGCAGTAAGCTTGACAGAGAGCAAAAAGACGTCGGCGAATACTACTACGCTTTGGCAAGCGACTGACCTACCGTCCAGCATTTTGGCCGATTACACTTTCGCGAGGTTTAACTATGATTCCGCAGTTACAGGGCATCTTAGAAGTGCAAGAGCTTGGCCCAGTACTGTCTGGAATGTGGCGGTACGCTCGGCTACGATCCAGCTTTGAAGCAGTACTCTTGCAAGAGTTGCGGCCTGACATTCACTTTCCAGCAGCTGCTCGAAGGTAAGGGGCGACTACTGGATAGAGAGTCAGGAGACGAGCAGAAGAGACGCAGACAGAAAGAGTACCTGAACTGGTGGCTTTCAAAGAAGTAGCCTGAGCATGTTCAACGTGACCTGTTAGCGTGCGCCATCATCTTCGCTCAGAATCGTTGTGTATCCCGAACTGAGGCTCTTCCTCGAAGCTTCTTTTGCATCAACGTAACCGACCGCCGCAGTTCTCTCATTGATTCCTCAGCAGATTTGCCACTGGTTCGGAAGTGTAGCTCGATCCTTGCCGCTCCATCCTTCTCAATTCCCCGCGGATGGGACTTGATGTAGACCTTCGGATGTTCTTGCATGACTTGGTCTATTATCGGTGACAACGAGGACTCGGCGATGCCACGCAAAATCAGGGAGTGTTCACAGAAGCGCTCGGTTCCTCCGAACTTCTCGATTATTGGGGCTACTGAGCCTCTGAAGATAGCTCGCATCTCCTTAGGTACGCCTGGAAGGGAAACCAATGTTGTTCCATGAACCTTGAGGCAGGGGGCAGGAGCTGTACCGACAGGATTTGGCAGAGGAAAAGCTCCTTTCGGGAATCGTGCCATCTTGATGCGTGGAGGAGTGAGCTTTACACTTGGTCCGAACCTCGTCATGTATCTCCTTCGAAGGAAATCCAGTGCAGCAGGGTTCACCACGAGACGCCGTTTGAGCAATCTGCTGAGGCTTGCCAGTGTGATATCGTCATGAGTCGGACCTAGCCCTCCGAGTGTTAGGAGGAAGTCAGGATGTCTTGACAGAGCGTCACCGACCGCGCTCGCGATCTCCTCATGGCGATCACGGACAGTCGTGATTCGTTTGAGCTCTCCTCCGAGCTTGCCGATTTGTACGGCCAGCCAATGCGAGTTCGTGTCGAGTGTCTTTCCTATCAGCAGTTCATTTCCGATCGCAACGATCTCGATGATGGGCTGTCTCATCGCCGCCGGCTCCAATTGCTCCTTGGTCTCGCCTTCTCCATAAGCATGATCACGAGCCCACTTGGACAATTAAGGCAAGCCAGCATGTTGGGATCGGCAGGCCGGCGTCACTAGAACCACCACTGTCAGCACAGGAGTGTCATCTGACCTTCTGGGCCTTGACGTATCGCCTCAGGCGCGGCCAGCCTGTCTTCGCATGTCTGAATCGCCGGGGATCCTTCTTGAGCCAGCGTAGCATGTGAAAGAAACTCCTAGCCCTTTTCTCTTCACGTTCCAGAATTGGCTCGTATCCGAGATTCCTTATCTCGTCGAGGTAGGCGGTCTCCACAAGATGTTGGGCCCTGCCCACGATTTTTGAGACCGTTACTCTGTCCTTTCCATATGTCTCTTCGAGAAGCCGGACCGCCTTCTCGAATACGAAGCTGCTGCAGATCTGTATGGGTTCGTTGTCGAACAGCCTCATTCTTTCCACGATCTGCATGACGATCTCAGAAGTCCTTTCAAGGTAGGCTTTCCTGCCAAACTTAGGCGGTTGGAAGAATTCCACACCTACCACATCGTAGGTGAATTCTCCCGTCTCTGGGCGGTATGCACCAACTATGACGCCATAGAGCAGGTCGCCGACGCCGGCATCATCGATTTGGAGAGTCATCAGATCAATGCTCGCAGTAGTTGGGAATGATCGGTGTCAAGCCTTACTCGATCTCTTCTCCGGTTGTCGTCTACCTTGGATAGGCATCATATGAACCTAGGTGGTTCAACGATGGGACTGAAGCCATAGCCATGAGCACTAACGTCAATGGCAAGGCACAAAAATCGCCGTCCACATATTCGTGCATGGCCGCAATGACTGACAGGCTAGATGCAGGATCATCATGACTGTGGAATCCGGGTCGCGAGCGGCCTTATCAGGTATCGGAAAGGCCCATCACAAAATATGACAAGGGCGCTCGGTCGTCTGCTCGGTGATTGCACTAGAGTCATTGCGGGGTTCCTTGGTCAAGACATATTTCGATGCTCTGACAATGTCAGCAACCCAGAAGGCGACCTGCAATATTTGCCATATTCGTTATTGGCATGGCCGGATCCGGCAAATCGCTTCTCGTTGCGTCGTTCTCAGAGTATCTTCGCTCCTCAGAACAGAATGCAGTGATACTCAATCTCGATCCGGGAGCAACTGCATTGCCGTACAATCCGGACGTTGATGTTAGAGAGTATGTGGACATAGACGAATTGATGGAGAAATACAAGCTCGGTCCGAATGGCGCACTGATAATGGCGTCTGATATTGCTGCGGATCATCTTGAGGAGATTCGGGGCGAGCTTGAACAAGTGGCCCCAGACTTTGTGCTGGTCGACACACCTGGGCAGATTGAGCTGTTTGCTTTCAGAGAAGCCGGTCCCTATTTCTCTCAGGGAATCAGCGATGAACCAAAAGCTGTTGTCTATGCGCTTGATGCACCGTTTTGTAGGAACCCGATGAACTTCGTGTCGAATCTCTTCTTGGCAACAGCCGTCTACACTCGACTTCGTCAGCCGCAGATCTATGCGTTGACAAAGGCTGATCTTGTTTCAGATGAGGAACTTGAAACAATAGTTGGATGGGGAAGCGAGATCGAGCAACTCGAAGATGCACTCGAGGCTACCTCTGGTGACGCAGCTTCGCTTATTGCCCGTGACTTGGCGATGGCTGTTCACGCGACAGGTCTGACCCACGAGCCAATCCCAGTCTCAGCAAAGTCAAACCTGGGCCTACTTGAGTTGAATGCGTCTCTTACACGAGCCCTGACGGGCGGGGAAGAACTCAGACCCTGAAGAGACTGAGGGAACTGGCAACAGGGTGACAGCCAGAAGAGAACCAGTACGACTGTGACCCTGATACCGCAAGTTTAGGAAGAGTTATCCAAGAATGGAGAGTACTCAGGGCCGACAGGGCACAGGGGTGGTCATGGCTGAATCTGATGGTGCCCGAGCAGGAGCTGTTCATTCTCTGGCTACTGAAGACTGAGGGTGAAATCGGAAGATATCGCCTAGCAAAGATGCTTGGCGTGTCCCAAGGTATCGCACGAGGAATGCTGACCCAGATGAAAAGAAGGAGATTGATCATCGTCCGACCTCGCGCAGGGGCCAGACCCAGCCAGAAAGGTCTTGGTGAACTGTCTACTCTCATGAGCCGACACAGCCTCAAGCTGGTTGAGAGATTCGATCAGGAGCTTCTCGGTCTGGGCCCGGCGAGTGTCGTCTTCCAAGTCTCTGGTCAGTCTCACCGGTTGAGGCACGGGATTGAGCAGCGAGATGCAGCCATCAAGGCAGGCGCCACGGGTGCTGTCACATTCTTCTTCGATGGCAAGATACTAAGGTTCCCTGGAGTGGTAGAGCCGGTGTCTAGACGGAGCTTCGCGACTTTCGAACAGCTAAAGGCCAGACTGAGGATGAGGAAAGGGGATGTTGTGCTCATTGCGTTTGCTGACACGTGGTGGGAGGCAGCAAGAGGCGGATTCTGGGCGGTCAGGACGTTGGCTTGAATCTGCTCATCAAGGAAACACTATGAGCGTCCACTCGTACCTTATCCCAACTGTCTTCTCGCTTGCGACCTGGTGATCCATGGCTAGATGTCGCTTGATCCCACTGACATGACCAAACCCGACAACTGCCACAACCGAGCCAGTGCTCGACTGCAAGATGCCTTGCAGCATTTCAGCCATGTGCCTGTCCCTGTCCTTCACGAGTATTCGTGAGAGGGTTGGATACTTGGCATCGAATTCCGCCATTAGTGTGTCGAAGCTTGTATTTGCTGGCTCGACTGATTTGCGTCGTGTGCTGATGGTTAGGAGAGCAACGATGATGTCGGTGCCTATCCTGATCTTTTCGCGAAGGGGCAAGGTTGAGAGGTCGCTTAGGATCGTGTCGATTGGTTTGTCAATCATGACAACTTGTGCTCCGACTCTTTGAGCTTCGTCCACCGCCTCTAGCATCTCGCTTCCCGGGAAAACGCCAGTCAAGGATCCGACTGATCTCTCAAGCAAGGCCATGAGCCATGCCAGTAGACCGGAACGGATCGGAGAACTCAATTGATCTCTATGGGGATCTCGCAACGCCCAAAGTCTCTCCTCATCAAGTTCCACCGCGACGACTGAAGGGCGTCTCTCTGAGATGGTTTTTCGAACACGTTCGATGCTGGACCTATCTACATGAGTCGTGCCGATGATTGTAAGCCTCTGAGAAGCGATGTTCTGCTGCAACGACTCCAACCAGACTAGGCCCAGCCATCAGATGTAAGGTGCAGCAGAAGAGGCGAGCAACGATATTAAAGCGGTCGGACTGAAGAGCATTGTAAGGCAACTCGCTTTGGGCATTGAAGAAGTGCAAGCAATAATCAGGAAGGCTCTCGCAGAAGGGCGACGGAATCTCTTGGAACCCGAGGCGAAGGCGATATGCCTTGCGTATGACATTCCAACACCCCCTTTCAAAGTCGTGACGAGCCTTGAAGATGCTGCGACTTCCGCTGAGAGTGTCGGATATCCGGTTGTTCTGAAGATCGTTTCCCCTGACATACTTCACAAGACCGAGGTAGGAGGCGTCGTCGTGGGATTGTCATCGAAAGATGCCGTGCAATCTGGCTATCGCCGCATCATGGAGACTGCGAAGTCTCGCAGGCCAGATGCGCGACTCACCGGAGTGCTCGTTCAGAAGATGGCTCCCGACTCGATCGAAGTCATTGTTGGGTCCATCAACGATCCCCAGTTTGGGCCCACGATTCTCTTCGGTTTGGGAGGGATCTTCGTCGAGATACTCAAAGATGTGGTCTTTCGAATCGCTCCCTTGGAAGAACGTGACGCGCGGGAAATGATACTTGAGATCAAAGGGTACTCCGCCCTAGCTGGATATCGAGGGTTTCCGCCAGCTGATCAAGACGCCATAGTCAACCTGATCTTGTCCGTCTCACGTTTGGTGACAGAGAATCCTCAGATCGACCAGATGGACCTGAACCCGGCAATGGTATATGAGCACGGTGCCTTGGTGGTCGACGCGCGCATACTACTAGCGAATTCGAGCACTGGTGACGCAACCAGCTATTGAGCCTACCGGTCTGGCAGCACATACTCTCTAGACTCAGAAGCCCGGGAAGGAGGTACGAGAAAGTCTTATGAGGAATCATGCATCTTCCGACAGCCAGCAAAAGGTACAGAGCGGCTTGCCAGACACTGCTGATGCGTTGTTCAGACAGATCAGTACCCTCAGAGAATCAAACGTACATCTGATCGACCAACGTGAGACCCTGAACCGTAGCACCAAGGAACTTCTCGAACAGCGCAACAAGTTCAACGAGGAATTCAAGAGGCTGATCGCCGAGGTCAAGGAGCTCAAGGCCAGAAGAGATGAACTGAACCGTAAAGTGAAGGAGCTCAAGGCTTCTCGAAACGTTGCAAGGGATGCTGCGGTCGCCGAGAGGGAAAGACTCGATAAGCTCAGGAACAAGTCGGTCCAGATCTCGGAACGCATTGACGGGAGCCCGAGAAGAGCGATCGAAGAGTTCAACCGTTTGGAGTGGAAGATGCAGACGACGCTCGTGACTCCTAAGGCTGAGAAAGAAATCATCAAGCGGCTGAAGGAACTTGAAGCTCAAGTGCTCGTCGCTAAGCGGGCGGAGGACCTGAGATACAAGATCGTGGGAACAAAGGCGGCTATCGGTGGTCGAAGGCTTCAGGCTCAATCGTTCCATGAGCAAATGACAAAAGTCGTTGAGGAGAGCGAAGTCATCCACAAGAGATTGGTCGAAGTTGCCGCCTCTGCGTCGACAGCAAAGGCTGAGGCAGACAAGGCACATGCAGCTTTCGTTGAAGCGCTGAAAGGTGCAGACGGTGCCCACAGGGAATACGTCACTAATCTCGTCAGGATTCGAGAGCTGCGCCAACAGATCGCCGAGTCAGGACCGTTGGCCAAGCTCCGAAAGGCGCAAGAGGTTCGAGAGAAGCTTGAGAAATCTGGCAGCGAGAAACTCGAGCATGGAAAGAGACTGTCTCTTGAGGAGTTCAAGGCTCTGATGGAGAAAGGTGCCATCTAGCCCCGTCTGCGGGCACCCCTTATATTCCTGCATTCTGTGACGTGCAGCAAGGATACGGAATCGCTTCGGCGGTAACCCTTGTCTGGAATCAGGATAGGGCTGATAGGCGGCTCGGGTTTCGAGAAACTGATTCAGCAGGGAGAAACAAGACAGATGGACACACCGTACGGGACATCTGTCCAGGCAACGATCGCAGAGATCGGCGGTGTTCGCGTTGCTTTTGTCTCTAGGCATGGAACTCGTCACGAGGTGCCTCCTCACAAGGTGAACTACCGTGCCAACCTGTGGGGTCTCAAGCAGATCGGAGTCGAGAGAATCGTCGCTACCAACGCGGTTGGCGCGATGAGGGAAAGCTACAAGCCGGGGGACCTGGTGATTCCTGTAGACATAGTCGATTTCACAAGATTGAGGACTCAGACGTTCTACGATTCGGAATTGGTTGTACATGTCGATGTAACAGACATCTACTGCCCAGAAATCCGCAAAGCCCTGATTGAAGTGTCAAGCAGGTCATCTCGCAAGGTCTGGAACGAAAGCGTCCTAGCGTGCACGGATGGACCACGCTATGAGACACCCGCCGAAATCGGGATGATGAGGAACGCAGGATGCGATGTTGTAGGAATGACATCCGCACCAGAAGCGTTCTTGGCGCGTGAACTCGAGATGTGCTACGGCGCCATGTGTTTCGTGACAAACATGGCTGCCGGACTCCAGAAGACACTCAGTGCAACCGAAGTCACTGAACTCGCGAAGAAGATCCTGCCAGAAGTGGAATCATTACTCAAGGACGCAATAACCAGAATTCCAGTCACAAGAACTTGCAAGTGTGGGAGAGCACTGTCACAAGCCGCCGTGAAGTGAGAAGGAATGCTGAGGGGTTTCCTACGAGCCATCGGCGCCTACGCCGTATATGAGAAGTGGCTCGACAGGCAAGTCAGGAAGAGACCAATCCCTGAGCATTTGGGCGTCATACTCGATGGGAACAGGCGATGGGCGATTGCACGTTCAGGAATAGAGTACGAGGGACACCGAATTGGCGCCAAGACCAGTCAGGATTTCCTAGAATGGTGTCTTGACCTCAGGATTAAGACCATCACGCTGTACGCTTTCTCAATCGAGAACTTCAATCGACCGAAACGTGAAGTGGACACAATATTGAGTATCATCGAGGAAGAGGGCAAGAGGCTCCTGAAGGACCAAAGGCTACACCAAAACCAGATCAGAGTAAAGGCTCTGGGCCGAGTGGATCTCCTGCCTAAAAGCCTACAAGAGATACTTCGAGAGATCGAGGATGCAACAGAATCCTACGACAAGAACTACCTGAATATTGCCCTAGCGTACGGGGGAAGGACTGAGATCATCGATGCCGCTCGCAAGATTGCACGCGATGTTGGAAAAGGCTCAGTGAAACCGGAAGAGATAGATGAGCAGTTTTTCATGAAATACCTCTACACTGCTCATCTTCCGAACCCATATCCTGACCTTATTATACGAACATCCGGGGAGGAGAGACTCAGCGGTTTTCTACTGTGGCAGTCAGCCTACAGTGAATTTTGCTTCCTTGATGTATATTGGCCTGAGTTCAGACGAATAGATTTACTCAGAGCTGTGCGAACTTACCAGCAACGCAAGAGAAGATACGGCCAGTAGTCGCGTATGCTCTGCGCGAGACGCTTTTAACATGAATTCAGGATGAATGCGGCATCCAAGAAACTCGCCAAACTTTATCTCACATCGATCATGGTTCAAAGGTCATTGACTTCACGACATGATCGGTGAGTCTCGAAGGTCTCGCGCAACACGACGGGATCGGTTCACTCTTGGTCTACATTCGCAGAATTGATCTTAGAGGTTTCAAGACCTTCGGGAAGAAAGTGTCCCTGAACCTTGATCGTGGCCTGACGGTGGTAACAGGGCCCAATGGTTCCGGGAAGAGCAATGTTGTAGATTCTGTGAAGTTCGCCCTGGGTGAACTGAGTGCCAAGGAACTCAGAGGCGGAACGATCACCGACCTCATCCATAGAGGATCCCCACATGCTGCGGTAAGATCCGCCTACGTGGCGATTCAATTCGACAACACGGATCGCCGCCTACCCGTTGATGCCGACCTTGTGACGATCTCTAGAGAGTTCAGAAGAGGCGGGGAAGGCATCTACAGACTGAACGGCAGACGCGTTTCAAGAAAACAGCTCACCGACATCCTCTCGTCTTCGGACATTCAGGTTTCAGGGCACAACATCGTCCAGCAACACGCCGTCACCAGACTTGCTGAGGTGACGCTGGAGGAACGGCGAAAGATAATCGAGGACATGATAGGAATAGCGGTCTACGATTCGAAGAAAGCAGAAGCACAGCTGCAGCTTCAACAGGCCGACTTGAACATAAAGGTGGCATCCGCAAGGACTGATGAGGTTCGCGCCAGAGTCGAGGGGCTTGAGAGGGAGAGAAATGACTATCTCAGATCGCAGCAGCTCAAGAAGGAGACAGGCAAGTTTCAAGCCCAGCTAGCTTCTCACAGAATCTCCGAAATCCAGTCAGAGATAGCCGATCTCCGACAGGAAGTGAGCGAGAAGCAGCAAACTATCGAGCAGATGAAGGCTAAGAAAGATGAGATCTCCAAAGATAGGGAAAGAGTTGAGTCGGAGCGACGCAATTACGAGGAGACAGTCCTGGAGAAGGGGAGCACCGACCTCTTCAAGATCGAACGGATGCTCGGAGACGCCAATGCAAACATCGCCGGGCTGAAGGTTGAGATAGAATCATCCAAGAACACGATCAAATCACTAGAACAACAGAAATCCGAAATCGTAAGGCATGCAGAAAATGCTAGTCTTTCCGCCACTCAATCCGATTCGCAAATTGCCAGCTGCAAAGCGCGGCTATCCGAGCTCATGGACGTCCTCAATGCCAAGCGCAGAGAGCATGACGCGCTGTCGCAATCGCTCACTGAATCAAGAAAGAGACTTGGCGAGGAATCAAGCGAAGCAGACGGGGTAGAGAAGCAGATCGCCGAACTGACCAGACAATTGATAGAGCTCGACGCACAGGCAAAGGGAAGCAGTTCAAAGATTGCGGTTCTTGAGGGACATATTCAGACGCTCAAATCCCGACGAGAAGAATCCTCCAACTTGGCGACAGGAATCAAGAACAGAATCGAAGAACTCGAGAAGCTTCTCGAAGATGAGAGAAGCAGGCTGAAGACGATCGAGGAGAACATCGCTGAGTACGTGAAGGTTGAGGCCGAGAAGCAGGATGAAGTGGCGCATGCCGCTGAAGTTTCCGAGAAAGCTAGACTCACCCTCGCAGAAGTTGAGAGCCAGAAGAGCGTGGCGGAGGCTTTCGCCTCCGATGAATCAGCTCTAGAAATGATCGAGGACATGGGCCGATCAGGCGCTATCGCGGGCGTGCATGGGCGGTTATGCGACCTAATACGCTTCAAGGAAGAGCACCGCCGAGCGATCGAGGTGGCTTCAGCTGGATGGATGAAGTCAGTAGTTGTCAAGAACATCGATAGCGCGATTGCATGTATAGAGAGCCTGAAAAGAACGAAACTCGGACGCGTCAAGCTGATTCCGGTCGAGAGTCTCTACGGTGCGAAGAAGATCGAGCCCTCCATGCATATCGAGGGCGCAATAGGTCCCATCGAAGGGTTCATCGAGCCTCTAGGACCGTTTGAACGAGCGGCCAACTTTGTCTTCGGCGACACAGTACTTACCGCAACTCAAAAATCGGCCTTCATGGTCTCTCTTGAAGGACACCGGGCAGTATCCCTTGCCGGCGATCTCTACGAGCCAGGAGGAGGCATGGAGACCGGCTACTACCGAGAACCTTTGGATGCCCGAAGACTTGTGCCGAAGCAGTCAGCAATTGCTGACGTAGCATCGGCAGTCTCATCGTTGGAGACCCTACTGGGGCGAAGTAAGAAGGATCTCCAGAGATTGAGAGAGGAGATCCTGAACCTAACTAATAGCAAGGCCACGAGCAAGAACCTGATTGAGGCGATGGAAAGGGAAGCAGACGCAATCAAACAGAATCTCGAACGAACAGCAAGGGCAATCGAGAACTCCGACAACCGCATCATAACACTCTCCGGAGAAATCGAAGAAGAGAACCGCATCATGAAGTCATCTGCGGACTCTAGGCAGGACCTGCAAAGCAAGCTCGACCTCCTAACCAAAGAAAGGTCCACATACGGACTCAAAGCGAAGTCCGCTGAGATTGCCGAGCTGGAGAGTAAGCATACAGCACTCTATGATGAGCTGAACAAGCTCATTCAAGAGAAGCTTGAACTTGAAAGCCGGATCTCAACACTCGAATCCTCGATCGCAACGTTCACGCACACTCAAGGTCAGGTCAAGGTGCAAACTGCATCGATCGAGAAACAGATTGCGGAGCTGCAGTCAAGCATCGGGACAGCAAGTCAAACACTGAGCCATGAGCAAGAATCCATCAAGCAACTTCAGGACCAAAGGCAAGAGATACTGGACAATCTCACATCCGCGAAGACGAAGCGCACCGAATTCGAGCACAAACTCAAGAGCCTCGAATCCGAACTGATGAAAACAATCAATGGACTGGAACCACTGAATCGCGAGATTGCCGATCTCAGCTCAACAGCCAAGGAGAAGGAGATGCGCGCTTCACTTCTCTGGTCAGAGATCAAGCAACTGGGTTACAGCGAATTGGTCGAGGTGAGCCCGCAGGAGCTTCCATCATTGGAAGCATCCTTGGATGCATTGAAGCGTGAACTCGAACGCATCGGCGCGGTCAATGAGCTGGCTGTCAGTCAATATGAAGATCAGAAGAGCAACTACAAACAGCTGGCGACAAGGATCTACGAGATCGAGAAGGAACGCCATGCGATCGTCGAGTTCATGAACGAAATTGACAAGAAGAAATACGACATGTTCATGCGGGCGTTCAACCAGATCAACGGCACCTTCCAAGAGATCTTCGCCAAGATCACGGGATCCGGAAGAGGCAGGATGGCGCTCGAGTATCCTGAGGATCCATTCAAGGGCGGGGTTGATGTCCTGTTGGAGTTCCCGGGCAAGTCTGAAATGACAATCACCAGCGCGAGCGGTGGCGAGAAATCCGTCGGAACCGTCTGTTTCCTCTTGGCGCTTCAGGCCATTCATCCCATGCCCTTCTATATGTTCGACGAGATTGACGCTCACCTAGATGTCCTGAACTCGCAGAGACTCGCAGAATTGCTCCGTGAGCGATCCAAAGGATCACAATTCGTCGTCGTTTCGCTGAAGGACACCGCGATTTCTAGAGCAAACAGAGTTTACGGCGTTTTCATACAGGACGGTGTCTCCCAGATTGTTTCGATGCCGATGGCTGAGGTGGCAGCCTAGTGGACATAACCGAGAAACCGTTCTGGCTGCGGCCTCCGTACGTGATTCTCTTTGACCTGCTTCGGTTGCACCGCATCAAACCTTGGGACGTGAACATCACATATCTCCTGAACACGTTCCTAGCAGAGATGAAGAAACAGGGTTTCATTGACTTCTCTGCGTCAGGAACCGCTCTTCTCTCTTCTTCGATGATTCACAGGATGAAATCAGAGCTCGTGCTTAAGATGGAAGAGCCACCGAAGCCCCCGATCGCGAGACCAAACGAAGAAGTCCCGCCGCCTCTCCCATTTCCAATCCGATTCGAGTATACGTCCACATCAATAGAGCAAGTCCTAACGATGCTTGAGGAAGTTCTGAAACGCGAAAGCTTCGCTCTCGCGGAAAGGAAAAGCCTCCTCAGTCCACCAGAGATACTTGAACAGATGGACGAGTTCCTCGCCAACATTGAGAAGAACATCGAAATCTTCTACGCTACCCTGCTTCGGAAAGCGACAAGCAGTTCTACACTGTCATTCATCCAGCTGGCAAAAGAATGGACTTACCTGGACGCTGTCAGGGCGTTCATCATGCTTCTGTTTCTGGTCATGCAGAACCGAGTCACTCTGAGCCAGAAAGAGGAGCAAGGTGACATAACTATCGGCTTGCCGGAGGTTGCTACTACAGTTGTCTGAGACTCCGCAGACTGAGGCGCCCTCAGAGGAGCGCACAAAGACGCAGATCTCAATGATTGAGGCCGCGCTCTACGTAACCGGCAAACCGCTCGACGTGGGGGTTCTGGGATCGATCCTCAACCTACGCTCGGAGGAGAAGATACGGAAGCTTGCAGCGGTCCTGAAGGAGAAGTATGCTCAGAATCCTGGAGCACTAGAGGTTCTGGAGCTGTCCGACGGCCGCTATGTCATGCAACTCAAACCGGAATATTCAAGAACCGTGAAACGCCTTGCGACAAGACAACTCCTCACCCCCGGCCCATTGAAGACACTATCCTACATTGCTCTACGCCAGCCTGTTGTGCAGTCACATGTCGTGAAGGTGAGAGGAAATCTCGCATACGGTCACGTGAAGCAGCTGAGAGACATGGGATTGGTTTCAGAGGAGAAGTTGGGAAGATCCAAACTCCTGCGGACGACCCCGAGTTTCTCTGATTACTTCAACCTGAGCCAAGACTCCAGATTAATGAAAAGACAGATTCAGAAAATCATCGAAGACCTCAAAGCGGGTCAACCTGGAGGAACCCCGTCAGCCACATCACAAGAACCCCCTCCAAAACCTAGTCAAGAGGAGACGAATCCCAGTCAGCCCTCTGAACCACCGAGCGTGTCGAATCAATAGACTGGGACCACATAAGGATCATCCAAGCTTATCCAGAAGCACCCCCAACCCTAGGAACGTGGGGCAATTGGCTAGCGTCAAGGAATTCATGAGTGCGCCGCCGGTGACCATGGATTGGAAGACGACTGTAACTGATGCCTGCAAACTCATGGGAGAAAAGCACATCGGCAGTATCCTCGTGTCTCGGAGAGGAGTCATCCACGGGATCTTCACTGAACGCGACCTGTTGTCCAAGGTTCTCGCCGAGAAGAAAGACCTGAACTCTGTTACGGTAGGAGACTACGCGTCGTCGCCACTGATCACTGTGCCACCGACGGCAGATGTGAAAGAAGCAGCCCGCATTATGACGGAGATGAAGGTGAGACGGCTCGTCGTCGTCCAGGACGGGAAGCCGATTGGGCTCTTCACAGCAGCAGACCTCGCAAAGGCGGTAGGCAAGTTTCCGCTGGATCTCTAGTTGCGGAACGGGAAGAAACATGGCCACGGTTCACGAGAAGACAGCAAATCTCACATGCGCCGACTGCAATCGGACACTATCTTCCACAGATGAAGAACGGACATGGGCGAAGTGCAGGTTCTGCGGGAAACCAGTCTGCTTTGACTGCATCAGATACATGGGAACCGCGATCAGAGGCCCCTATATGGACTACGTCGAAGCAATGCGAACCTGCAACAAGTGCTACATCCGCAGAGGATGAACCGCCTAGCCTCGCTACTAGAAATCCGATGATAACAGGAGTACCGCTCCTGCAGCCATAAGTACGCCGATTCCTTTGGGAACTGTCAGTTCTTCGCCGAATACGAGAACCGCCAGCAGGAAAGTCACAACAAAACTAAGTCTGGCGATAGGCGAGTATCGACTCGCTTCACCTCCGCCAAGGGCCATCAACAGTGCCAAGATTCCGGCAAACACTAGGAACCCTGTTACGGGCGAGAAAGTTACAATGCTCTTCGTCAGGTTTGGTCTTCCTTCGAGAAGAAACATAGCAATGAAGGCAAACAAGGCCATGAATCCTGTTTCCACCGCCATGTACGTTATCGGCGAAGAACCTGACATCAACCCTCTTCTACGGAGTACGTCTGCAACGCCAACAGAAACCATTGCGAAGACGGCGAACAGCAGCTCGTTCTTCACTCGACTCACCGTCGATGGAAAATGCTGATGTTAGTATTTATCGCTGAGGAGAGCCACCTGCTCGAGCGACATCAAATCAGGTGTGACTGCCTCTTTCTCCCGGCGTTTCAAAGCGGCCCCGCTTTCCGGGAATTTGGGGGCCTCTTTCAGCTGAGAATCGAGTTCCTCCTTCGATCAGATGCCATCTGACCAAAACGCAGGACGGTCGCTCTGTTGAACAAGCAATTCTTATATGCCGTGTTGGGAGCTGTGCATCGCTTGAGTTTGGAGCGTATCCTGATTTGCCTCAATGGCATGGTGACCTACACAAGCGCAAACGTTCCGGAGGCCGAAGGAAGGTCTTCCGTGGCAAGCGCGCGTACGAGATGGGCAGTGACCCAGCAGCGACTGTAATAGGTGAGCCTCGAATCGTGCAGAAACGCGGGCGCGGAGGCAACATAAAGCTGAGTGTGCTTGCCACGAAGTTCGTGAACGTTACAGACCCAGCCACAGGGAAGACGGAGAAGGCCGAGATCAAGAGTGTCGCCAAGAACCCAGCCAACGTTGACTACCAACGCCGCGGCGTCATCACAAAGGGCGCCATACTCGAAACGCCCCTAGGACAGGCGCGTGTAACTTCGAGGCCAGGCCAAGACGGCGTTGTCAACGCAATTCTCATCCAGAAAGCCTAGAGACAGATCGCTTCTTATCCGGGCTCGACGAGCCATCCAACAGTAGCGAGGCACGTGCGAGTTGAAGCAAAACGGAAAGATGGTAATCTGGGCTGCAGCCATCGACTCAACGAAGTCCCGTTCCGAAGGAAGACGACTCCCGAAATCGCAGGCTGTTCAGGCACCACGAATTGATGAGTTAGAGGCCGCAGCAAGGAAGCTCTCAGTTGATCCAGAGATCTCGCCGAAAGCCGCGATTCCTTCGAGCTGGTGGGAAAAGACCGGGTATGTCTTGGTCAAGCGTGGAGACAAGCCCCGATCGAAGCTACTGAGGGATTTGGCGGCGGAGATCCTCAGGATCCGACGAACAAAACAGTGAATGATTCCCGATTAGCTAGCCAGAACGGCTCCGGTGTTCGGATCAGGCTTCAGTCCCGGTGCTCTCATGTCGAGCGACGAAGCGAATTCCTTTGATTTCAGAGCAGTCAAGAACGACTGAACCGCGGGTTTGCTTAGGCGATCCTTCGATACCAAGAAATCGAATGATTCGTCTCCAATCTTGACGAAATCGACGCCGTATGCCACTGCGACGGTCCTGATGCCGACGCCCACGTCGGCTCTACCGCTAGCTATTGCGGCTGCCACCGCGGAATGAGACTTCGCTTCGAAAGTATAGCCCTGTATCTGTCTCGTGAGGTCGTCAAGCGTGACGCCCTTTGAGGCTGCGATCTTCGAGAGGTAGAAATCCATCAGAATTCTGGTGCCAGAGCCCCGGTTCCGATTGATTAGTGAGAGCTTCTTGCCGATCAGGTCATCGAAAGTCCGTATCCCATTCGGGTTGCCCTTGGGAAGCAGGAAACCTTGCTCACGCGTGTATCCCCTGATCAAGACCGCTTTCCCTTGCATTCCGAACTGATGGTAGAATGGGACATTGTATTGGCCGGTTCCTTCGTCGAGCAGGTGGATCCCAGCGATGTCGGCCTCACCTCGCTTCACGGCGTGAAGCCCTCCAAGTGATCCTGTGTTGATGACCTTTGCATGAAATTCGGGGCTGTGTTCCCGAACGACTCCGATCAAGACATCAATTCCGACACAGTGACTTCCAATCACCACTATGTCGGCGGGGTTCAGACCCGTTCCGAAGAGGCTGACTTTGACTTGTTCTCCTTCATCAAGGAACTCCACGTTGTCAGGAATATCGATGAATCCGTCAGAAAGGGAGAACGAAGTTATGGCCCCCGAGCCACCTGTCGCGGGATAGGCAAGGTATTGGCCAGTCGCGTCTCGGGTCAGGTGGACTGGCAAAAGTTCGCGTCTACCCTTTGCCGAGATCACTTTGAGTGCGACCTTGGCGTCGAGCACGACGACTTCTCTTCGTGCCAAGCCCGACATTGCCCTAAGAAGAGGCGCCACAAGCGCATGGAAAATCATCAGTGCAGACGTGGGATATCCTGGAAGACCAATCAGCGGCTTGCCGTCGACGACCGCCAAGAGCGCGGGCTTGCCTGGCTTCACTGATATTCCATGGACAAGTACCCCTGGCTTTCCCAGATTGTCAATGATGCGATAGACGAGATCTCCCGCCCCTGCAGATGTGCTTCCAGAAGTCAGCACCATATCGCTTTCTCTGAGCGCCTGCCTGAGCCTCTTCTCCATCATCGCAGCATCGTCAGGTACAATGCCAAGGTTAGCAGGGTCTCCTCCGCATTCGATGACACTGGCTGCGATTGCATTGGCGTTGATGTCGTAGACCTTCGCGTATGTGAGCGGGCTGCCGGGAGGAATGAGCTCGTTGCCTGTTGACAGGATAGCGACGCGAGGCCTTCTGAAGACCTTCGTTTTGTCTGCTCCGAGCGCGGCAAGCACTCCGATCTCGCGGGGCGTGATAGTCTCGCCTTTACGAAGGACAAGTTCTCCAGCCATGATGTCAGATCCAGCTGCTGAGATGTTCTCCCCGGGGACAACCGGTCGGAAAACCTCAACCGTCGAGTCGACATGACGAGTATACTCGACCATGACGACCGCGCTGGCTCCTCGCGGAACAGGTGCCCCTGTGGAGACTTCCATGGCTTCTCCTCTCTTGGTTGAGGTTGAGGGTTGCTGACCAGCTTCGCATCGTCCAACGATCTGGAGCTTCTTGGGGCCATCATCGTCAGCACCGAATGTGTCTTCTGCGACTACGGCGTAGCCGTCCATTGCCGCTCGGTCGAAGCCTGGAACATCGATCTGCGACGTCACGTCTTGTGCGAGCGTTCGTCCAATCGCATCTGAGATTCTGACTTCTTCAACGGACGTGGGTTCAGGTTTGAAGAACTTGTAGAGCTCGGCTTGCGCTTCTTCGATTGTCACCAATGTTCTGAAGACTTTACGGTCTCCCAGCGCTTTCACCTCGCTCCACTGGTCTGAAAAGTTGAACCTCAATCTCGGCTCCTTCGTCGAAACCTTCGACGTTCTCAGGAACCACAACGATTCCGTTTGCACGAGTAAGTGTCGTCAATACGCCTGAGCCAGGAGTCCGAAGAGGCTCAGCAACCAATTTGCCGTCTTCTTCTTTCACGCGGACGCGTATGAACGTGCGAAAACCAGGCAACCCGACGATCCGCTTGGTGGTTCTTGCTCTGATCTTAGCCTGAGGATCTGGTTCAGCGCCCAGCATCTTCAAGATGAGTGGTTGAACGAAGGTGGAGAAAGCGAACATCGCTGAGACCGGAAGGCCCGGTAGAGAAACGACCGGTTTGCCATTTACCACCGCGAGTCCCGTGGGCAATGAGGGACGCATAGCGATGCCATGAACGAGCATCCCCGGCTTTCCAAGCGCGTTGATCACGTCTGGTACAAGATCACCCTTACCAACAGACGTGCCCGCCGTCACTAGGACCAAGTCTGCCGACCTGAGTCCCTGTGTGACTTTCTGCGAGATCTGTTTCGGATCGTCTTTAGCGATGCCCAGATCCACAGGCATGCCGCCACATTCCTCGACCATCGCCATGAGCGTAGGACGGTTGACATCCACGATCTTTCCACCCGAACTCTTGCCGGCGGAAAGCTCGTTCCCAGTCGACAAGACGCCGACTCTCGGCTTTCGAACCACTCTAACGGATCTTCGACTCAACGCAACAAGGAGGCCCAGATCAGGAGGCTTGAGTTTTCTGCCTATTTCAAGAACGACCGTACCTTGTCTGACATCCTCTCCGACTTGGGAGACATTCTCACCCGGAGCTACAGCAGAGTACACCTCGACGTGGCCCGTGTCCAATCGTTTCGTGTTCTCAATCATCACAACAGCATTGGCGCCCTGTGGCACTGGCGCTCCGGTCGCGATTGCAGCCGTCTCTCCCCTGTGAAGCAGGATTCTCGGCGTTTCCCCAATCTTGCTCTCGCCGATCATTCTGAGCAGGCTAGGGTTCGTCTGCGACGCTCCGAAGGTGTCCTCAGCAACAACCGCATAGCCGTCCATAGCAGCTTTGTCGAAGGAGGGAACGCTCGTCTCCGCTTTCACATCTTCAGCGAGTATACGGTTCAGTGCCTCGGGAACCGGAACGAGTTCAGAGGGCGATGACTTGGATGGAAGTGCCTCGTAGAAGATGCGCCTTGCATCTTCAATCTTCGTGACTTCTTTGAAGCCCCGATCTCGAGCCTTCGACAAGAAGGATCTTCCTCAAACCGAGTTGTGATCGCTCTCTCCTCGTGCGATATTAAAGCATGCGCGGCGCAGAATCGAGCGAATTGAGATCGGACACAGTTTGCGATCAGCCCGGTTTGTGCGCGCTTGATGATGAACTCTTAAATAAGTGACTTGAGGCTCGGTGAAAACGGTGCCGCCGAATAGAGCCGCCGTTTACGATCAAGCATTTGATCATAGACGATAGCTCAGTGGTAGAGCAGCGGACTCAGTCGCGGAAGATTGAGGCTGAAGCTGTTAGCCACATGGCAGCGACCCGTTGGTCGAAGCGCGCGGGCGCGACTAGAGGTTCGAGTCCTTCCGGCGGCGCCAACTACGACTTGACACAGCAGCTTGGATTATCGAAATACTCGCGGCTCATTCGTATCATGCTCTTGTCCGATGTCACTATTGCGTAGGCGTCGTCGCGATCCATATGTGACGCTGTGACGAGTTTCTCTGAGTCTGCGATCAGTATGTCGCATTCACATTTCAGCGCCCGTACATCGCCAAGCATTTTCAAGTTCTCGCTGTCCTTGAGGTCAGAAGGAACTGCGACACCTACCTTCACTTTCCTCTTTATTGCATGTATTATGCTCTCAGCAATTGCGTCCAAGAGCTCCTTACTCGAGATCAGGAGTACGAGTTCCTTCCTTGACTCTTCAATCGCTGCAAGCATTCGCTCGACGATGTTACGCTTGCCTTTCACGATGTAGGCAAGCTCAATCTGCGCTGGCTCGGACCGTGCCATCACCAATGGCTCAGCTTGCTTCCTGAATAGTTCGACAACGTGAAGTCTGCGTTCATACTCTTCTTTCTCGGCACGAACGAGGTTAGAGATCATTTGGTTGAATCTCAATGGCTTGTAGAGAGTCGGCGTTCCACGCTGGGACTCAACGAGTCTTGCCCTATCCAGTTCTTCTAATGCATAGTAGATCTTCGAATCCGGCATGCCTGTGGCCTTGCATATTTCGCCGGCGGATAGTGGTGCGTTCCCAAGCAGAGCCACGAGGGACCTAGCTGCGTAGCTCGAGAGCCCGAGCTCCCTCAGTTTCGCTGCAAGGGTCTCCTCAACACTCACCTCTTCCTTTGGTCTGGCCGGAGCTTGCACTTGTTCTACTTCCTTTTGGTAGTAGATGTGAGACACTCCTTATATCGCTTTCTACTTACTCGTGTTGGTAGGTAATTGAAATGATAAAGGCGAATTGGATGCGCAAGCTGATTAAGAAGATTGCAGACAACGGCCCCTCTGTCAGCGAATACTGGGAATCCGAAGGATTGTGCAGAATAGAGAAGCTTCCTCCAACAGTGGTGCGCGGGTCATCAGGAGGGCCCGTTCTCGTATCAGCGCAGAGAGAGTATTGTGTCAGGAGATAGAGCGTCAATGAAGCCAGACGAGACCTCAATACGCAGAGCTGTCAGAGATCACTACGGACGGCTAGCTCAGACGCGGAAATCCAGCGATAGCTGTTGTTGCCCGCAGTCGACGACAACGAGCACAGCACCTCCGGAGGCCAGTCAGATCTACGACGGGTGTGGATCTCCGATTGAGGCGGCTGGAATCAAAGAGGGCGAGATAGTGGTCGACCTCGGCAGCGGTGGCGGTTTCGATGCCTTCAGAGCCTCAAAGCTTGTCGGACAATCCGGGCGCGTTATCGGAATCGATGCGACGCCTGAGATGATTTGGAGTGCCAGAGAAACCGCGAATAAGTATGACTTCTCAAATGTGGAGTTTAGACTGGGAGAGATTGAGCATATACCCTTCGATTCAGGCTCAGCCGACGTTGTTGTCAGCAACTGTGTCATCAACTTGGCACCTGACAAGCTTGTCGTGTTCCGTGAGGCTCACCGGATCCTGAAACCAGGCGGCAGGCTTGTAGTCTCGGATGTGATCGCCGAGCGCAACCTCAAGATTGATCGCAACGATCCAAAGGCGTGGGCTGAATGCGTTGCCGGAGCGCTCCCTGAGAGTGAGTATCTGGGCTTGATCAAAGAAGCAGGCTTCACAGGTATCCAGACGGCAGAGAAAACGTCAGGTCAAGACGGTAAGACAACGCAATCGTGCTGTAGTTCAGGTATTAGCGCTGTAGTCCTAACGGCCACAAAGCCGAGAAACCCGAATGTATAGCTCTGTTGCCAGCCCGGTTGGATGACATCTCATCAACAATTCCTACGACGGTCGTCGTCACCTGCAACTGCGATCGACGATACTCTCGCATCAGTTGATAGTGGCATCCATTGGTCTGGCAGTCGAAGAGGCAAACAAAGTAAGCGCAATGCCTGCCAGGATGAACGCAGCGCCGGAGATTTTCAGCAAAGTGGGCGTCTCGCCCAAGAACAGGTAGGCCAGTGTCGCTGAACCAATCGGTTCGACCAGTGTTGCAACGGCCACAAAGACAGCCGGTAGACGTGCAAGCGCCCAATTGAACGAGGAATGGCCGATCAGTTGCGGCACCAGAGCCAACAACAAGAACAACAGGTAGATGACCGGTGGGTATCCGGTCAACGATTCATGGACTGCAGTCGTCATCATCAACAGCACGGCAGCTGCTGTGCTGTACACGACGGTCACATAGGGCACCAGTGACAATCTGCCACGTAGCCGCCGGCCAATCAACCAATATCCGGCCACCGTGATTGCGCCAACAAGCGCCAGCACATTACCCAGCAAAGGCGCGCTGCCACTCTCCTGCAATGCATCACTCAAACCAATGACAGTGCCACCGGCCACTGCCAGGATCAATCCAAAGATGACAGAACGAGACAATCGTTCGCGCAGGAATAGCCTACCTGCCACCGCCACCCACAGTGGCGATGTAGTCACCAGGACGACTGAGCTTGCCACGGAAGTGTATTCGAGCGAAGTGATCCATGCCGCAAAATGAACCGCAAGAAAAACGCCTGAGGCGATGGCCCACCACCACTCTGCATTGCTCATGCTTCGTAACTCGGCGCGATGAGTCCGCCAAGCGACCGGCGCTAGAACGAGCGAGGCTATTGCCATGCGATATGTTGCGATGACCAGCGAAGGCGCTTCAACCTGGGCATAACGGATGAGAATTGAAGCGGTTGACACCGCGGCAATACCGATCGCCAGCATGATGCTTGAAGTGACCCGCACGCGATTTCAACCTGCTCTGTGTTGTAGCTCATGCTTGTTTTTTGACTTGTGGGGTAAGACCGATCATCTTCTCTGCGAGTTGCTGGGATCTCTCCAATCACCCGGCCCGTGTGCCGCTAGGTACGCGGCTTTCGGGCATTGCGAGAACCGGTTTGCCCCCATCAGCATAGCCGATATCGAACAACATGCCCTGCGAGACCTCGCCCAGCATCTTCTTGGGCTCGAGATTGACGACAAACAGCGCCTGTTTCCCTTCAATCTCCTTCGGGTTCTCACGTTCCTTCTTCATTCCGGCGAGTATTGTTCTCTTGTGATCGCCAAAATCAACGATCAGCTTCACCAGTTTGTCAGACCCTTTCACATCCTCTACAAGCTCGATCGTTCCAACACGAACATCAATCCTGTCGAGTACGTCGGACGAGATGGTTGGTTTGATCGGCGCGATTCCGAGTGCTTTCACGATCAATCACACCTCTCTATTCACTTGACTCACTGAGCTGGTGACCCCAGCCCTTCTGCATTATCCTTAGCTGGAATACTCGGACGTGAAATCATGAGGAGAACCTTCGAGATATGAGCCGCCCACGAGAGTATCCTCACCCATGGGTCAATCCAAACCAATACATACGCACACAGCCTGTTGTTCTCTTGAAGCTGGAAGACTCCTCTGAGACCCAATACCGATGCATGGCCTGCGGCGAGAGGATGACTGCAAGCGAACTGAAGGAAAGACGAACACGCCAGCGAGCGAGAGTCGCTCCAGACCGCAATGCCAAGCTTTCAATTCTACCATAGACCGATTGAAACCAAATGTATTACATTTCGGGTGCGGTTGTAATACATCTTTCAATTCTACCATAGACCGACTGGAGCGACTGTGAGGACGGCATGTGGGTTTCGAGCTCACCAAGGCACCAAGCCGGAAACAATAATGCACACGATGCACCTTGCAGGATTGGATCAGATTCGGAGCTGTCAAGGAGTTGAGTGTGGAGTTCAGGAAGGACTATCCGATCCGGGAAGGCGGGTTCCTCAAACAGCTCGGAGGATTCGACATCTACCGCTCACCAAGCCTCATCATGGCCATAGTTGCAGTTGAGACTCAGAATGGAGCTCGGGACATCCGATTCTACCGCTGGCAACTCAGGAAAGACAAGCAGTCAGGAGAAGAAGCATGGAAGGTCGACCTTGCACGCTTCAGCGTGGGACGATTCGACTTCAAGGCGATCGCGGAGAAGGTAGATCGCTTAAGGCAACTGTTCCCTTGACCAGTTGCCAAGCATGCTCATCAGCAGTCCTATGGAACCCTCCACGGCTAATGTAGCGGATCAAACACTTCTTTGAGCCATGAAGCGGGTCGGCGTAGCCGAGCTTCCCCTGCACCAAGGAAGATGCCCACCTTGGCTGTTCAAACGAATGAAACGCCTAGGTGGAGCAATAGCCGAGCTGATCATCCATGAACACGGCCGACGAGAGTTTCTAAGGAGAATAGGCGATCCCTTCTTCTTCCAAGCGCTTGGATGCACGCTCGGGTTCGACTGGCATTCATCCGGAGTGACCACGACAGTTTGTGGAGCACTCAAAGAGGCGATCAAGCCAGAAGAGCTGGGCATCGCTGTCTGCGGAGGGAAAGGGAAGGTTTCAAAGCAGACCCAAAACGAGATTGAGGAAGTTGCGGATTGTCTCTCGCTGTCGTCACAGAGGATAGAATCTCTGAGATACGCGAGCAGGATGGCGGCGAAGGTCGATAACAGCTGTCTTCAGGACGGATATCAACTCTACCACCATTGCTTCATAGTCAGCGAGGACGGGGACTGGGCAGTAGTCCAACAGGGTATGCAGGAGCACTTGGCTAGGCGCTACCACTGGCTATCGGAGAACATGCGTAGCTTTGTGGAGGAGCCTCACTCAGGAATCGCAAGCGACCGCCAAGAGCAATCTGTGCTCGACATGACAGCTGGTGAGAGTGAGGAAGCAAGAAAGACCAGCCTGGATCTCGTGCTTGATGAGCCACAGCGGCTCAGCGGCCTAATTAGAGAAGCAAAGCAAGCATCGATTGACGAATACTTGCCTCACAGGAGCCAAATCCTGACTCTTGTCATGCCCACCCAGCACACTATTCAGGAACTCACGGACAGGACGATCGCTGCACTTCACAGAGCCTATGAGATTCAACCTGAGAGCTACGAAGAGCTTGTTGCGATCAGGGGTATCGGGCCGAAAGCTGTACGAGCTCTGGCCCTTGTTTCCGAGCTGATCTATGGTGCATCTGCCTCTTGGAGAGACCCTGCGAAGTACAGCTTTGCGCACGGTGGGAAAGACGGCATCCCGTATCCTGTGGATAGGAGAACATATGACAAGACGATCGAGATCATTGAAAATGCGGCTTTGTCCGCGAACATCGGACAGAACGAGAAGATCGATGCTGTGAGAAGGTTGCATGAGTTCCTCTAGGAGTTCGAATCTTCAATGGTGCCAGGGCAGGTTCCTTCGATCCCGCCGTATGCTGGCCATGCGGTTTGACTGTGGGTATCAGGCTCTTTCTATGAACCAACAACTGTTGGTCCAGTCTGGCCTGCCTTCGTCTTCTCTAGTCCCGTGAGATCGAGATCGAGTTCAAGGATGCCAGCAAGTTTCTCCAGAACTCTTCTTGCTGCTTGCGGGTCAGGTGACTCTGGATCTTCAGGGTTTGGTTGGCTTCTACCGAAGAGGCATATGCCCTTGATTCCTCTGAGTTTCGCCAAGCCCAAGACCAGACCGGAGAAACCGATGAAGGGCCCCTCGTACCCTGTTCCGATGCCGTGTTTCTTGAGTTCATCCACGAGTTCAGGATCAGTCGCGGCACAGCAGACCTCCCCTTCACCGACGCCGTATCCTGCCAGCACGAAAAGTCGTGTCACGCTGTGCTTCTCGTATATGTCTAAGACTTGCTCTGCAACCTCATGCTGTCCCTGGAAGTTTGCGTGGTAACCTCTAGTTAGCAGAAGCCTCGGAGAATCAGAGAGGTGGAATTCGACCTTTGGAAGCGTTATTCGGTCGTGCTGAAGCCAGACGCCGGGCCTGCCAGGGTAGTCTGGATGTGCTGCGTAGGAGGGCTGCGTCTGGTAGATCATGGGGAAATGCGGGGAATAGAGTTCTTCGATCAGTCTTGGCTGAAGCTTCTCAACCAAGTAGTCTACAGCTATCTTCCCAACCGATCTTAGGCCGCGTGATCCGACGATAGCAGTGAGGCCTGACATTTCTGATTCCTCAGCACATCCAAGAGAAGCGGTGAGCGGTCATCAGACGTACATTTGCTCCTTTGGCGGACGGGGAGCCGCGGCTCTTCGGACTTCCTCGATTGTGCGCTGCTCGATCTCTTCCATTTTTTGCATGAACTCTTGGCTCAGTTTCGCTTCCTCTTCCAGAGGCTTCATGTCGATCTCAATGTTCAGCATCCTTGTCAGCACCGCGAGTAGCGCTTGAGCCGCCTTGGCGTCAACAACGAACCGACCTGTCGGCGTCGTGTAGGCGGGGGTCTCACTGAGTAGGCATATGCTTGGAATATTCTGAAGCGCTGCAAGTCCGAAGAGTAAGCCGTTGGTACCGGCTATGCTGCCGTCTTCCATCGGAACCACACCGTATTCCTTCAGTTCGTCAATGAGGCTCGGGTCGCTGGCCGCTCCGTGGACTCTGGGCTTTTCGGACGGTTTCTCCACAACGTACGCGGCTGTCGCATAGAGTCTAACGACGCCGAGGTTCCTGGCTCTGGATATGGTTTCGTTGGCGATTTCGTATTGTCCCTCCGAGGAAACGGCCTGCGTGTTCCCTGTGAAGACTATGAGATCGCTCTTCGATTTCGACTTCTTGCAGTAGTAGAGTTCATTTCTCAATAGCTCGACGGTTCCGCCTTTGTTTATCAGGACGTGCGGTGGAAATGCATCCGAGTATAGTTCCTCGAACAGTTCACCTTTCAGCTGCTTGACCAGATAATCCGCGGACAGTTTCGCGACACCTGCGGCGCCAGGCAGACCTGTGACCATGTATGGGTGCTCAGGCTTGATTTCCATACGGAGCCTTGATCTCATATGTGACCCTCCTCGCTTCTGAGGCTTTTTCCCTTCTTCTTAGCCATATAGTATACCACACCTACGATCAGGCAGAAGACGCCTAGCGCTAACGCTGAGGGACTGGTGAAAACCATGAGCAGGACGCATGCCCCCAACCCTACTGCTGGCAAGACGCGAGGATACCTCTTCGTCTCAGCTTTCAATCTTAGAGCTGAAGCATTTGCGGATCCATAGTAGAATAGCTGAGCGAAAGTGCTCGCGGCAACGACGCCGGTCAAGTCGATAGAAAGCGCGAGAACAGTCATGGCGGCTCCCGCAATCAGAACTGCAACGTGGGGAGTGTTGTGCTTAGGGTGCAACTTGCTCAAAGCAGAAGGCAAGTCCATGTTTCTTCCCATGGCAAACATGACACGAGAGACACCCAGAACTGAAGTGAGCAAGACACTGGCAGTCGCGATCATTCCTCCGAATGAGACAACGTACACCAGCGCAGGACTGCCAACCATACTGATCGCTTCCGCAAGAGGCGATTTCGATCTTCCGAGGCTTCCAGCACCGATGAGACCGACTGCCACTGCTCCGACTAGCATGTAGAGGATGCTCGATATGGCCAATGCAAGCATCATGGCGCGCGGAACAACTCGTCTGGCATCTCTAACCTCCTCGGCTGCAACAGCGACTCTTGCGAACCCACCATAGGCAAAGAAAATGAAGTAGGCACCATAGAGAACCCCGACCTCAGAGGTCACGAACGGACTGAAATTCTGCTGGTTCACACTAGAAAGGCCTGCGATCACGAAAACCAACAGTATGATCACCTTTCCCGTAACCAGCATGTTGTTCAGCGTAGCGGATTGTCGAGCACCTACGTAGTTGATCGCGGTGAACATCATGCACAGAGCAGCCGCGACCAGTCTCGGCTCGACACCCGGAAACAGAGCAACAAGATAGTATGCGAATCCGAGCGAAACTGCTGCGCCGGCAAAGACGTTGGAGACTACCCACATCCAGCCAGACAGGAAACCGGCAGAGGGTGAGATGAGCCTGCGGGCAAACTCGTAGACACTCCCTTCTACAGGTAACCAAGAAGTCAGCTCCACAAAGCTCAGCGCGGTGAGCAGAGCAATACCCGCCGCAACCGCTATCGAAACCACGAGAGCAGGGCCCGCTAGGCCAGCAACTATTCCGGTGACGACGAAGATTCCACCGCCGATAATGGCGCCTACGCCTATGGCAGTGGCATCGAAGAGACCTAATGTTGGCTTGAGGTCATCCCTCGAGCCTTTCACCGATGCTTGGTCTTTCGTCATGACAACCCGCTTGCCAGATCAGCGTATGTTCTTCGAGAACTTGCCAGAAAAGGCAATCGGCAGATCCCAAGAACTACTCACCAAACGATAGTCCAACGTCGGGTCCGGTCGCGGCAGAGAGAACACTTTACGTGCGTAAGGGATTTGAACGCAAGACCTTCCTCGCGTACAACCCAAGCGTAGTCCTTCCTGACAGTACACTAGAACTAGACTTTAGACAAGCCAGCCAAGTCTGTACAAACAGTGATTCTCAGTGGAATCGCGGAGAGAGTGGGTCGAGCTCATACGGGCGCAGGCCGAAATTGAGAAAGAAAGCGCAGCAAGGCTCGCAGAAACAGAGCAAAAAGTTGGTACTGGCGCAGCAAGACTCCTGCTCGCAGAGATGAGATGCGACTCACAGAAACACGCAATGATTCTAGAGGCTGTCCTTGAGACGCTGAATGGCGCTCAGTCTTCGAAGACCCTCTGGCAGCAAGCGTTCAGTGGGTTCGCTGATCCCATCATAGTGAAGAGAGAGATAGAGAACCACATGTCCCTAGGCAAATCCATGATATCTCACATACAGAAGGAAATGAGCAAGACGGACGACGAAGCAGTGCGAATGCTACTTCAACATCTGGCAGAAGATGAGAAAAGACATAGTGAGATCCTAGATACGGTAGCACAAAGACTGTACAGGATGATTCCGTGGACGAAATGACCAAGTATTCGAACCAGCAAGGCAGCAATCCGCCGATCGTACTGCTTCCGGCTTCATTTTGAGACTAGTCAGAATACGTCGAACCTCAGAACTCGAGGAACGTCTGTCCGTCAGTCGTCTCATTGTCGCGCACCAAGATCCCCACGAGTATCTAGCCTGCTGTCGTGCGAGCGCGTGAGGGTTCTTCCGTTGCGTACTGAAGATCCAAGGTTTTAGTAGCGGTTGATGATTAGCCAGAAGCCTCCCGAAGTGCGTCGAGTGGACGGATTTGACCAAGAAAGTGAGCTTGGCACGGCGGCTGAGCACTTTCGACGTGACGAATCTTGTTGTTGGCTCGATTATTGGAGCTGACATCTACATAGCCGCAGCCCTCGGCGCAAGACTTGTGGGACCAGCCTCTCTTGTTCTCTGGATTATCGCAGGCGTGATTGCGATTGTGATTGCCCTCTCTTTCTCCTACTGTGTAACCATTTTACCGAAAGTAGGCGGACCATATGTCTACACGAAAGAAGCAGTCGGACCATTCGCTGGGTTCATCGTGGGCTGGGCACTCCTGCTGGCAGAATGGTTCTCTCTTGCGGTTTTCCCTGTCGCTTTCACTCAGTACTTCTTGTCATTCTTTCCGAATCTCGACCAGCTTAGTCAGATCCTTTTGAAGGGAATATTCATCTCGATCATCTTCGTGACGAACGCGTACGGAGTGAGATCCGCGGGCAAGTTCAACGACATCCTCACAGTAGGGAAACTGGCTCCGTTGCTCCTCCTCATGGCGTCGGGGCTATTGTTCATGGGACTGCATCCTGGACTCGTCTCTTCCAACTTCCAACCTTTCGCCAAGGGCGATATGCAAGACGCAGGACAAGCGTTGGTGCTAATCTTCTGGGCTTATGCCGGCTTCGAGCTTTCTACCCTGCCAGCTGATGAGATTCAGAATCCCAGACGGACGATTCCCAGAGCCATCGCCGTGGGCATGTTGATAGTCACGAGTTTCTACCTCACCACGAACTTCGTGATAATCGGCGTTGTGGACGAGGCGACACTCGCGGCTTCACCTGCACCACTGACTGTAGCGGCCGCGAACATCTTTGGTCTTTCTCCAGGTCTGTCACAGATCGGAAGCTTGGTAGTGGGCATAGGCGCGTTAGTCTCGATCATGGGTGCAGACGAGTCAGGAACTATAGGGACATCTCGTCTGGCCTTTGCCATGTCTCTCGATGGTCTACTTCCTCGGCTGTTCAGCAAGTTGCACAGGTCTTACCACACGCCATACATTGGGTTGGCTCTGATCTGTTCAACAGCATTTGTCGCAAGCGTCTTCGGTACATTGTCAGCGTTGATCAACAGCTCCGTCCTGCTTCTCTCATTCGCATATCTCTTGACTTGTGTCTCTGCAATCTTGCTCGAAAGAAAGCATCAACGACACTATGGCGGATCAAAGCGAGGATTGTTGATTCCATCGTTAGGCATTGTCTTTTCATTCCTGCTGATGACGCAAGTTGGCAAGCAGCAGATCCTCATCTCCTCGGTGCTACTGGCTATTGGTGTTCCATTGTACATCTTCTTCTCTCCGAAGAGCGAATTACATGAAATGAAGGAAGCTTTCTTGGCACGAGACGCGATTCTACAGAGAGCCTATGAACAAGGGGAAAGATTCCTTGCACATGGCCTACACCATGCTAGATTGATGATCCAACGGGCCAGACATGATGAGAGAGCCTGGTCAGCCGACACTTCGCTCTGACCCAGTGCGATCCCCACGAACAGAGCACGCGTCAACAGCCCACGAAGCGCCCATAGATCTCAAATGCCAAGAGCCATGCAGACATTAGCCGATTAGACATGGGCAGACTGATAGACAAGTGGGAAGCCAATGCCAAGAGACTCGCCAAGAGAGCTATTGAGGACGAGAAACTGCTTGCCGAATTGCTGCAAGGAATCCTATCCAAGAAAGATGAGACGCGGTATACCCGCTTCAAGGCCCTAATGTTCGTCAGTGAGGAGCGCCCAGAGCTTCTGTACCCTCACTGGGACTACTTCGTGCAGTTGATTGACAGCGATAGCGCTCATTCGAAGTATATTGCCAGCTACCTAATCGCGAGTCTCACAGCTGTTGATACAGACTGCAAGTTCGAGAAGATTTTCGATAAGTACTACAGCATGTTGGATGACAGAAGCGTGATTCCAGCTGCCCATGTCGCGCGCAACTCTGGAAAGATTGCCAAGGCAAAACCGGCGCTTGAAGCCAAGATAACGGAGAAGTTGCTGAGCATAGACAAGACTCACCATAAACCGGACCGCAGAGAACTAGTCAAAAGCGAAGCGATAGTGGCGTTCAGCGAGTACTTTGACCGAGCCCAGGACAAGGAGAGGATTCTGGAGTTCGTCAACGGACAGTTGAAGAGCAAGAGTCCGAAAAACAGGAAGAACGCAAGGGAATTCCTAAAGAAATGGGCGAAATCATGAGCCTGACTTGTCGAAAGAGATATTAGTGCATATGCCCGCAACCACGATTGTTTCTGGTGTGGACTGATGTCGATCAAGCTTTCATCAGGGAGAGAAATTCCGATCGAGATGCACAAGGCACGAATGGTGCAGAGAATCTCGCTAGTTCCGGTGGAAGAGCGCCTTAGAGCGATAGCTGAGGCAGGATACAACACCTTCCTGCTCAAGACCAAAGACATCTTTCTGGACATGCTCACGGACAGCGGTGTGAATGCGATGAGCGATAACCAGTTTGCTGCCTTCATGAATGCGGACGATGCCTATGCAGGCAGCATGACGTTCTATGATTTTGCGAAAGCCGTGGAAGACGTGCTAGGCTACAAACACGTCATGAACGTGCATCAGGGAAGAGCCGCCGAGCATCTGCTGGCGAAGGTTTTCGCCAAACCAGGCGACGCTATTCCAACGAATTACCATTTCACAACCACCAAAGCGCACATTGAACTGATAGGAGCATCATGCCTCGAGATCTACTACGACGAGGCGTTGAAAACCGAGAGTTCCAATCCATTCAAGGGAAACATGGACCCTGAGAAACTCAGGAAAGTAATCGAGAAGTACGGCAAAGAAAAGGTCCCATTTGTCCGAATGGAAGCAACAACAAACCTCATCGGCGGCCAGCCATTCTCCATGGCAAATCTGAAAGAGATTAGAAAGATCTGCGACAAGCATGGTCTGATTCTCGTTTTGGACGGAAGCCTCATTTCCGAAAATGGATACCTGATCAAGCAGCGGGAGAAAGGATACGAGAACAAGAGCGTCGCAGAGATAGTTCGAGAGATGTGTGGCCTTGTCGACCTGTACTACATGAGCGGAAGGAAGAATACTTCTGTTAGAGGAGGTCTGATAGCGACAAACAACAAGGAACTGTTCGACAAGATCAGACCATGGCTTCCAGTCTACGAGGGCTTCTACACATACGGAGGCATGTCGATGAGAGAGGTCGGCGCCATGGCAGTCGGAATGAGAGAAATGGTGGATCCTGCCGTCGCAGGTTCCTCCGTGGAGCAGATAAAGTACTTTGTTGGAAAGCTAGTCGAGACTGGAATCCCGGTTGTTACACCGCCAGGCGGACTGGCCTGTCACCTGGACGCCATGAGATTCCTTCCGAACGTTCCTCAATCCCAGTATCCGGCTGGATCACTGGCGGCCGCCCTCTACATATCATCCGGGATAAGAAGCATGGAGAGAGGAACTGTCTCCATGGATAGAGACAAGGAAGGCAAGGAAGCGTTGGCCGACATAGAACTGACAAGGATCGCGCTTCCACGGAGAGTCTACACAATATCGCACATTGAATATGCTGTTGACAGAATAAACTGGCTGTACAAGCATCGGGAACTAGTGAAAGGATTGAGATTCGTGTTTGAGCCGCCAGTGCTCAGGTTCTTCGACGGAAGGCTCGAACCCATAGGCAATTGGGGAAGAGAACTGGCCGACGCTTTCAAGCGAGAAATAGGCGATCACTGACAAGTATAGAATGGCAACCGTCTAACGCAACATGGGTTGCATGACGCGCCGCCCTGCAACAGGCAATTCTCATCTGTGCGCCTCAGAGAACGAGATTCCCTGTCATTTCGCGGCA
>Ga0315289_10001902_pt1 | contig 32365 bp, 21 predicted proteins | sample YL17G11_40_MG_FD_203452 | JGI IMG/M metagenome (GOLD analysis project Ga0315289, IMG submission 203452) | Sediment microbial communities from Yellowstone Lake, YNP, Wyoming, USA - YL17G11_40 | ecosystem: Environmental > Aquatic > Freshwater > Lake > Sediment | place: USA: Wyoming | collected... | reverse complement strand
AGCGCCCCGGGCGTCCCCGAGACGGTCACGACCCTCGAGAGCGCGCCGTACCACCAGTGCAGCGCGGGCCCGACGAGCGCGCCGCCGAGGAGCGCAAACCTGCCCAGCCTGGGCCAGTCGACGCCCCTGGGGCCCCGCTTCTCGATCAGGAGCTGCGCCGAGGCGTCCCCTGCGGCGTTGAGGGCGGCGGCGGTGGCCGACTTGGTGGCGAGCGGCGAGGAGGAGAGGAGGGAGAGGTACGCGGGCCAGAGCCCCGAGAGGAAGGAGAGGAAGCCGTTGTCGCCGCTGCCGCCGCTGCTGCCTCCGCCGCTTCCGCCGCCTCCGCCGCCTCCGTTACCGCCTCCGCCGACGTTGCCGCCTCCGCCGCCTACAGACGATGAGGAAGCTGTTTTTGGGCGTTTTCTCGTTTTTTGGGGGGAGCGAGGAAGAGGAGGAGGTCGGTGGGGAGAAAGAGAGAGACATGCGAAGAAGAAGACGGAGAGGACGAAGCGAGAGCAATCGAATGCTCGAGTACGAGGTCGCTCTTCCTCCTTCCGTCTTCTTTCGCGCGCTTCTGATCGGCAATCGCATGGAGCCGCGTCCAGGGATGATCATTAGCGCACCTCTGGAGACGATCAGGCGGGCAGCAGAGGGGCGCTGCTGCGCCGAGGAAAACGGCCTCGATGGGCGAAGGGGGCCGACGACAGGCGACGACGACGTCGAAATCGCGCGCCTGCTTCCGCCGGCAAGCGCGGCGACGATCGCGGCGGGCCGCGTGCCCATGGCCGAGGCGGAGACGAGGCGCTGCATCTGATTGATCTGAAGGGAGGGGGGAGCGGAGAACAGAGAAAGAGAGGGAGAGATTTGGCAGTATTGTTTTTTGAAACCGTTGTTTTCTTCGTCGTCGTTTGCCGATTGCCTCCACTCTCGATTGCTTGCTCGAGCGATACGCTTCGCGTTTTGCTCTCTCTGCTCTGTTCTGGTCTCTTCCCTGTTTCACGATGTCCAAGCGCCCCCATGCAGATGACACCGATGCGATCGTTCGAGACGCACTCGAACAGGAGGAGCGGGAGAAGAAGGCGCGGAAGCAAGGTGAGAGAGAGAACAAGTATCCCTTTGCTTTCCTTTCCTTTTTCTTTCCTTCTCGACCTCACCCTCCTCACGTGTCGCCCTTTTCTCTCCTTCTTTCCACCTCCGCCAAACAGGAGGAGCGCCTCCCTCCGCAGCAGAGCAGGCCCACAGGCCAGGTAAGGAGCCCGCGGGCGGCACCATCAAGGAGTCCCTCGCCGCCTCGGCGCCGCTCCGCCGGGCCGCGGCCCGGCGCGCCGCGGCCGACCCGGCCGCGGCCAAGGCCTCGGCCGCCGACACGGAGCTGGGGGCCCTCTCCGACGCCGAGGAGGACGGCGAGGAGGACGAGGAGGAGGAGACCGACGAAGCATCGGAAGAAGAGGGAAAGAACGCGGTCCCCCTGGAGCCCTTCCACCTCAAGGCGGAGCGGCGGCGAGGCACGCGCTTCGACGACGAGGAAGGGGCCGCTTTCCTGAAAGACAGCGACGGCGAGGGCGACGACGGAGGCGACGACGAAGACGTCGACGAGGAAGCCCTCGCCGGGGACGCCGTCGTCGGGAAGCAGCGCAGGGCGAAAGGAGGCGACGCGTGGCTCCTCGATGCCGAGGGAGGAGCGACGAGGGGCGCGTCGAGGAAGGAGAAGAAGGCGGCGCTGGCGGCGGCGGCGGCGGCCAAGGCGGCGCGTGAGGCGGCGGCGGCGAGGCTCGCCTCGGCCTCTCGCGCCGGGCCCCTGACTGCCTCGGACCTGGTAGCGATCAGGGCGAGGCTGGTGAGGCTGCTGCAGCCGGGGGAGACGCCCGCGGGCGCCCTGAGGAGGCTGCGTCCCGCCCAGAGCAGGAACAAGAGCGGCGGCGGCGGAGGCGGCGGCAAGCCCCCTCTGAAGAGCGGCGAGGACGCCGCGGAGGAGGAGAAGAGCGGCGGGGGCGGCGACGAGGGAGCGGCGGCCGCCGCGGCGTTCGATGCGATCACCGACGCGGCTTCTCTACTTTTGGAGGAAGCCGGAGACGTCGACGCGTACTCCACGACGAGGGAGGCGTTCGAGGAAGCGATCGGAGGAGGAGGAGGCGGGAGCGGAAGCGGGGGCGGGAGGGGCGAGGTCGACGACGTCGGCGGCGACATTTTCGCCGGCGACGACGGCGAGGAGCCGGCAGTGGCGACGACGACGACGACAGCGGCTGCCACAGCCGCTCCAGCTCCAGCTCCAGCTCCTCCCGCAGGCGCCTCTTCTCGCCCCTCCAACCCGCCGCCGCCGCCGCGCCCCGCCTCCACCGACTTTGCCCCCTGGCCTCTGAGAGAGCTCAAGCGCTTCTGCGAGGAGGCCGGAGGCGAGGCGGCCTCGGCGGCGGCGGCCGCGACGGAGAAGCGGGACCTGGTCGCCGCGGCCTCGGGGGCCGAGGAGGCGGCGAGGCGGGCCAAGGCGCGGGCCGCGCTGGCGACGCCCCCGCCAGGGTACGAGGCGGGGGCGGGAGGCGCGGGGCGGGCGGGGGCGGCCGGCGGCGGCGCCGCCGCCGCCGCGGACTCCCCTCCTCCCCTCTGGTGGAGCGCCTCCTCTCGGATGTGGTGGGACCCCGCGTCGGGCCTGTTTGGGGCCGAGGAGGGGGGGCAGTGGTGGAGCTGGGACGCCGGCGCGGGGGCGTTCGTGGAGCAGCGGTTTGTGTAAAAAAAAAAAAGAGAAGGAGAAAACTCGGAAGCCGGGGCCAAAAAAAAGTGGAGGAGGAAAGAAAAAAGTTTGGGCGCACCTCGGACATTTTCGAGCGAAGAAAAAAAAGAAAACAAAACAAAACAGCATGGAGCGAGAAGGCGGCCCTGCGGCCGCCTTCCCTCCGCCTGCTCCGCTCCTGTCCCCGTCGAGGCGAAGAGGAAGCGGTCTTCTGACGTCGCTGCAGGCGCTTCTGGAGTCCCTCGCGTCCTCGGCGTGCGGCGAGAACGCGTCGACGGTGCCCTCCTCTCCGCTTGATGCCGCCCGCGGCGCCCTCTGCTCAGCGGCGACGACAACAAGAGAGGATGCCAGCTCCCTGTTCGTCCTCGCCCTGGTCTCGGCCCTGATCGGCGCGCTCGCGTACCTGTCTCTTCTCGCCATGGGCAGGGCGAGACGGTGAGTATGGGAGAAGAGCAAGAAAGAGGGCGACAAAGGAATTTGGAGGAGCAATCGATCGCCGAGGGGAGACACATGCGGGCGACGCCGAAAAAACTCACTCAACCTTGCCTCTTTTCCCCCTACCGCCCAACAACACCCCCGCAGCTCCTCCCGTCTCCACGCCGCAGCACGCCTCGGCGGCGCCGGCGCCGCCGCGGCCCGCTCTGCCGCCGCGGCCTCCCTGGCCCTCCGACAGGCCTTCCCCTCGCTCTACCCTCCGGCGCCGCACGCGCTCTTCGAGCTCGAGGAGACGCACCTTCGGTCGCTTCCCGCGCAGGCTCTCTGCGGCGTCTGCTTCAAGCCCGCGGACGTGGACATCGTCGCCGAGGCGTCGGCCAACGGCGGCATCGAAGCTGTTGGTGCCAGCAAGGAAGTGAAGAGCGTCGGCGAGAACAGCAGCACCAACGACGCGGCGACGACGGTGACAGCCCGCAGCTCGCTCTTCCCGTTCCTGCCCTCGCTGCTCCGCAGGAGGCGGCACCGCTGCATGGGATGCGAGCGGTGTGGGGCTGTGGTCCACGCGGCGTGCTCTCGAAGGCTCCCGCTCGACTGCAAGCCCGCGGCGCTCCCCTTGGCAAGAGCGGAGTCGGAGGCGGAGGAGCTGGAGGCCGACGAGGGAGGAAGGGGAGCGGCGAGGGCCCCGGCCTCTTCGACTTATCACCCGCCTCCGCCGCCGCCGCCTCACCACCACTGGAGGCCCGCGTCCTCCGGGATCCTCCCCCCGGACGACGGCGCCGGGCTCGTGGGAGACGGCTCCGAGTTCGGAGGAGGGGAGTTTGATGCGAACGGCGGCGCGAGCAGCGGCGGCGGCGGCAGCGGCGGCACCTCAGGGGCGCCGGCGGCGGCGGCACAGCACTCGTGCCTCTACTGCCGCGCGCCGGCCCTGTCTCACGGCGCGGCGCTGGCCCTCGCCGCCGCTGCTGCCGCCGCTTCGGCTTCCGCTTCGGCTTCCGCGGCTGCCTCCCCTTCTCGTCGAGAGTCTCCCGCGGCGACACCTCCTCGCTCTCGGCCTCAACACGGAGGAAGCAGGGGAGGCACTGGAGACGAGCGCGAGGGGCGGCGACGGCAATACCAAGAGCGAGAGCGGAATCGGAGCCGGGATCGGAGCGGAGGCCCCGGCGGGGCGGGAGGGCTGCGCGCCCCGGCCGCCGCTGCCGCCGCCGCCGCCTCCCCGCTCCTCCTCGAGCTCGAGCCCATCTTCGCCTGCGCCTGGTGCGAGGCCCGGTGTCACGTCGGCTGCTTCGAGCGGTGTCACCCGGGCTGCTTCCCGGCCCCTCTCGCCCAGCACGGGAAAGGGCAAGACAACCCGACCGAAAAGCAGACTCAGCGGCATCAGCAGCAGCAGCAGCAGCCAGAGAACCCTGCTGTTCGACCGGAGGAAGAAGGGCGAGAAGAAGAGCTCGAGGTCGGGAACGCGCCCCCCTCTTCTTCGTCGGCCAATAGGAAGCCCTCCCGGAGCAAGAGCAGGGGCCGGCGCGCGAAGAAGACCGCGGGAGGAGAGGAGTGTGAAGCGGCAGCAGCAGCAGCAGCAGCAGCGACGCCCTCGTCCTCTCTCGCCTCCTCCTTCCCGCGCGGCGGCGGCGGAAACCGGCTGAGCGGCTTCTTCTCCTCCTTCTCCGCCGCCATCCTGGGCGACCTCGTCGGCAGCGACGTCGACGGAGACGACATCGGAGAAGAGGAGATCTCCACCCTGTCTCGCGCCGCGGCCCGCAGGAGGCGGCGGCGGCAGCAGCAGCAGGGGGAGCGGGCGCGAGAGCAGAGAGCATGGCGAGGGCAACGACAGGCGTCTCCTCTGCTGCCGGCGCTGCCGCCGCCTTTCCTCCTACCGACGGCGACGATCCCTCCCTCGACCTCGCCCTCCTCCCTCCCCCCGCCCTCCCTCGTCGCGGCCCTCGACGCCTGCGACTTGGGCCCGGCGGGCAGATGCTGCCTCCCGCCCTCGGCGCTCTGCCCGAGCGTCGGCGGCGCCGCCCCCGCCGCGCCGCGGCTGCCCCCTCCCTCCTCCTCGGCCGCCGCCGCCGCCGCCGCGTGGTCCGGCAGGGCCCGAGATCTCGTCGCGGCAGCCGCTGCGAGGTCCGCGGGCGTCGTCTCCCGGCGGAGGAGCGTCGAGGGCGGCGAGACCGGGACCGGGAAAGAGGAGGGCGAGAGGCTTGGCGAAGCGCGGTCGCCGTCGCCCGAGCCGGCGCTCGCGCCCGAGCCGCCGCCTCGAGGGAGGTCCCCCTCGCCGTCTCCCTACCCGCACCTGGCCCCGCCCTCGATGTCTATGTCCCCCGCGCCGAGGCAGCCCGATGGCTTCTTCCTGCGGTCCCCGGAACCTCAGCAGCAAGCGACGCTCGGAGGGGGCCGCGCCTCCTCCTCGCGGGCGGCCTCGGTCGCGTCCTCCCTCGCCGCCGCCGCGCCCTCGACGGCGGCGACGGCGGCGACGGCGGCGAGGCGGCTCGTCGCTCCCCCCTCCTCCTCGTCTGTCGCTCCGGGATGGACAGGCTGGCCCTCGATCGCCAAGGCCTCGAAGTTTCCCCCGCCTCCCGTGGGGGGCGCCTTCGCGGGCCTGCAGAGAAGGGCGGTCGCGGAGAGGGGGGGAGGCCAGCGGCCCCCGCTGCCGCCGGCGCCGCCGCCGCCGCAGCGGCACCTCCTCGCCTCGGCCCGCTCCGCGCCGTCGCTCGCCCGCCTGGCGGCGGCTCCCGCGGCCTCCCCCGCCTCCGCCGCCGCCGACCGCAGCGGCAGCAACGATCCCTTCCCCCCAGGGAGGACCCCCGTCGTCGTCGTCATCAACACCAAGTCGGGGCCGCAGCGCGGCGCGGCCCTTCGCCGGGCCCTGAGCCGAAGGCTCAACCCGTGCCAGATCGTCGAGGTGCCGCGCGCGAGCCCCGCGGGCGCGCTGCGGCTGCTGGGCGCCGTCTCCGGCTGCCGCGTGCTCGTCGTCGGCGGCGACGGGACCGTGTCGTGGGTGCTGGGAGAGTTGGACAGGGCCGCGGAGGAGGCGTCGCGGGCGCGGAGGGAAGAGGTGGAGCGGAGGAGGGGGGTCGTCGCCGCGGAGGCCGCTGCCGCGGCGGCGAGGGCAGAGGCGGAGGCGGGAGCGGCGAGAGCCGAGCCGGAACGCGGCGGCGACGCCGGCGACGGCGAAGCCTCGAGGGCCCCCGGGCGCTCCCCTTCGCCTCCCCCCGCTCCTCCTCCTCCCCCCCGAACCCCGTTCCCTCCCCTCCCGCCTCCGTGGGAGCCCCCGCCAGTCGCCATCCTCCCCCTCGGGACCGGGAACGACCTGGCTCGGGTCCTCGGGTGGGGAGGCGGCATCTCGGCGCTGCTGGCGCCGCGCGAGGGGGGAGGGAGCCCCCCCCCGCACCAGGGCCCCGCTTCCTCCTCCCCCGCCTCTGCCGTCGCGTCGGGCGTCGTCGGCCTGCTCGCAGACGTCGCCGACGCCGCGCTCACGCTCGTGGACAGGTGGGACGTCTCCGTCGTCGCCCCGCCCGGGAGGGAGGCGAGGAAGAAGGCGGCGGCGGCGGCGGCGGCCGCGGCGAAGGCGGCGCGCGACGGCGCAGCCGCGGCAGCAGCCGCGGCAGCAGCCGCGGCATGCGGAGGGGGAGCGGCAGGGAGGAGCTCTTCGTCCTCCTCTGTCGCGGCCGTCTCCGCCGCCGCCTCGAGGGCGAGGCAGGCCGCCGCGGGCCTGCGCCGACGCGGAGGGAAGAAGCAGAAGAACAAGGGGGGCGGAGCCAGCAGCGGCGGCGGCGGCAGCAGCAGCGTCGCCCTCGACCTCCAGCACTCGGTCCCTCCCCCTCTCCCCCCGATCCCCGCCCCCGCCGCCCTCCCCGAGAAGGAGCGGCCCGAGCCTCGGCAGACGGCGGTCAGGTCGCTGCGGGCCACCAACTACGTCGGCTTCGGCGTCGACGCCAAGGTCGCGCTCGACTTCCACGCCGTGCGCGACGCGCACCCGCGCTGGTTCCGCAGCCAGGCCGGGAACAAGCTGTGGTACACGGGGCTCGGGGCGACCGACATCGTCGGCAGGGCCGCGAGGGGCCTGCCGAGGGCGATCGAGGTGCTGCTCGACGGCGGGGGGGGCGAGGGGGACGGGGGGGGTGCGGCGGGGACGGGGGGAGGGGCGCGCGCGCCGTGGCGCCCCTCGTCGCCGCGGCTGCTGCGGATCCCTCCCGGAGTCGAGGGCATCATGTTCCTCAATATCGGGTCGTACGCCGGGGGGGTCGACCTCTGGAACTCGTCGGTTCCCGCTCCGAGGCCCACGGGCGAGGAGCGGAGGAAGGGGAGGAGGGAGGAGCGCAGGCGGAGGCGCAGGGAGGAGCGGCGGCGGGCGCGGGCGCGGGGAGCGGAGAGGGCGCGAGGGGAGCGAGGGCCGAACCACCCTCCCTCCTCCTCCTCCTCCTCCGACGCCTCCTCTACCTTCGAGAGCTCGTCCTCGTCCTCACCCTCCTCTTCCTCGGGCGAGGACGACGGGGACGATTCCCGCTGGCTCGGGGGAGAGCAGTCTTTCGGGGACGGCCTCCTCGAGATCGTCGCCGTGTACGGCTCGTTCCACCTCGGGCAGCTGCAGGTGGGCCTCTCTCGCGCTCTGAGGCTCGCGCGCTGCTCGCGGGCCACGATCCGGGTCCTCTCGGGCACTTCTGGCCCGGGGCAGCCCGGCGTGGCGATGCAGGTGGACGGCGAGCCGTGGTTCCAGGCCGCGCCAGCGACGGTCGAGATCTCCGCCGCGGGGTCGAGGGGGGGAGCGGGGGGCACCGGCGCGCCGCCGATGGCCAAGGCGCGCATGCTGCGCCGGCTCGGCCGCGGCTCGCGGGTCGCGGCGCTGGCCGGCGGCGTGCGCGACGCGCTGGCCTCGGCGGAGCGCAAGGGGATCATCACTGCGGCCCAGAGGGGCGCTCTGGCGACGGAGATCGCCGCGACGATGCACCGGGTGTAGAGGAGGAGAAGGAGCAGAGGTTGAGAGAGAAAGTAAGAGAGAAAAGGGAAGGGGCGGAACTGAACTGCAAAAAAAACGAGAAAGCGAAACTGTTAAGAAACGGCATTTTCTGTGAATGATGTCTGCTCGCTCTCTCTTTCGCCCGACTAACTCTTCTCGACGCACCGCGATCGTTGGAGAGGGAAAAAAAACAAAGCGAAACCAAAATCGAAACCTTAATGACGAGGAAGAAGCTTTTTTTGTTTTACTGATTGTTTTTCTTTTTCATTCATTTTATTGATAGTAAAACGCCCCCCTATTTTTTTCTGCGTACACAAGGTTGCGCGCGCGAAAGTAAGAAAGCTGAGAATAACGGGAGTATCGTCGGTGGATGTCACGCGCAGGCGCCAAGTCAAACGGATACAAGAGCGGAAGAAAAGAGGAACAGTTTCGATGTTTTTGTTGTTGCGAGGTCGCGGCGGTGCTCAAGAAGTTAATAATAAAAAAGATCGTTTCGATCTCTCCCTCTCTCTCACTTCTTCACATCTTCACTTCTCGTGCGGGCGCCCGGGGTGCGCCCTCAGCGCGTTCTCCACGTCCCCGTGCTCCCAGTAGGCCCCGAAGCCGTGCTTGAGGTACCAGTCGACGGTGCGGCGCAGCCCGTCCTCCCACTTGGTGCGCTCGGTCCATCCCAGCCCGGCCAGCTTCTTGTCGCAGATGAAGTAGCGCTGGTCGTTGAAGGCGCGGTCGCGGACGTTGACGATCCGGTCGGCGGGGACGTCGAAGATGGCGGCGATGTCCTGTTTTGTTCGGGTGGTTCGAGTTTGAGAGGTTTATTTTTTTCGGGTTGAGTTTTTTTTTCCTGCTCGAGGGAGGAGAAAAAACGGTTTTTTTCGTTCGAAACCAAATCAAAAGCAAAAAAAAACTATATCTCTCTCGCACCGTCGCCACGTCCAGCACCGTGCGCTCCTTCTGCGTCCCGATATTGTACGTCTCCCCGATCTTCCCCTTGAGCAGCACCGTCTCGAACGCCTCGGCGACGTCCTCGACGAACAGGTACGAGCGCGTCGCGCCGCCGTCGCCGTGGACAGGCAGCGGCGCGCCACGCGAGGCCAGGAGCGTGAACTTGGGGATGAGCTTCTCCGGGAACTGGTGCGGGCCGTAGACGTTGTTGCCGCGGGTGATGATGCACGGCATCTTGTACGAGGTCATGTAGGCCTTTTGATTTGTTTTCGGATTTTGTCCGTTTCGAAAGTGGGAAGGGATGGGGTGAGGTTTTTGGGGGTTCCTTCTCTTTTTCTCTCGCCCGTGTCGAGGTTGTTTTCTTTCTTCTGCTGCTTCTCTATCTTCTCCGTCGTGTTGCTGCTGCTGCTGTTCTCCCTCTTTTCTAAAGGACCGGACAAGTCTGGCCCAGAGGAGGCAGAAGAAGAGAAGAAGCAGAGAGAGCAGACCGAAGAAAGAAAAGAGGGCCGGAGAGGAAGAGAAAAAAAGAGAAAAGGAGACGGAAGGAAAAGCTTCAAAATCTCTCTCTCTCAAGAAAAACTCCGAGATCTCTCTCACCTTGACCATCATCTCGGCGCCGGCCTTGGCGGCAGAGTACGGGTTGGTCGGCTCCAGCGTGCTCGTCTCGTTGCACCCCTCCTCGCGCCCGACAGACGACTCGCCGTAGACCTCGTCCGTGGACACGGCGATGAAGCGCCTCACGCCGCCGTAGACGCGGCAGGCTTCCAGCAAGACGTGCGTGCCGTGCGTGTTGTTGAGCGTGAAGGCGAGCGAGTTGCCGAACGAGTTGTCGACGTGCGTCTGGGCCGCGAAGTGCATGACGGTGTCGACCTTCTCGTCCTCGAGGACGAAGTTGAGGAGGTCGGCGGACTGGATGTCGCCCTTGACGAACTGAGGAGAGGGAGTGGGGGGGGGGAGGGGGTCAATAAGAGGAGAAGAGAGAAAAGAGGAAGGAGGAAGAGGGTTGAGTGTTTTTTTTTTCAAAGGAGAGAGCTGTCGTCGCCGTTCTGGGGAAAGCGACGAGCCTCTTTTGAGCTGAAAAAGAAGGAAAAAAGAAACAAGACGGGGAAGATGGCGGGCTCTTTGCCTCCCTTTTGGAACTCGAACGTCCTCTCTCTCCGCACGAAAGTGAGGGAAACGCGGTTCTGAGGTCGCGAGAGGCCGAGGCAGGGAGCGAGCGCTGGAGCCTCGGGTGGTCTCCGCCCTCTCCGGCGATCGCTTCGAACGGAAAAAAAACAATTTCTCTCTCTCTCTCTTCTCTTCGACCAGCGACGAAGACGAAAGACGCGTCGGTTTTTTTTCTTCCTCTTTTTCTTCCCGTCTCCCCTCAAACTCACCTTGAAGTTGGGCTTGTCCTTGATCTCATCGAGGTTGTGCAGCGATGCGCAGTAGTCGAGCTTGTCGAAAGCGATGACCTGAGAGAAGAGGACGAGGTTTGGCAGGGGGGAGAGAGAGAGAGAAAGAGAAGGGAGAGAGAAGAAGGTGAGCATGGGTGGAACAGGGCAAGGTCTCGTCGGTCGAACCAGAGATGGAGATTTGAGCGTCAATCATCGCCCCTCGTTTGCACCGCCAAGAACGACCGCGCTGCTTTTTTTCTCTGCGCCAAGCTCGAGCATGGCATTTTTACCCCTCAGCGATCAAGGGTAGGTGAAACGAGGCGAGGTGCCTGGTGCCCGGACGCGGCGAGAAAACGGCCTCGGGAGCGTTGCCTCTTCCCGGTCATCGACGTCTCGATCTCAGTTCACGAAGAAGAAGAAAAGAGGGACCGATTCCTCTCTCGCCCGCCTCGTCCGCCGCGTTTTTCGCTGATTTTCCGATTCGAGCAGCAGGGAGTAGTATCCCACAACCGCTCAGCAAAGGCGCAGATGGAAAAGAGCGGAACAAGGCCGCGAAAAGGAGCAAAGAGGGCTGCAGCCTTCGACGCGAACATCTTGAAAAACTCTCTCTCGACTCCCAACTCACCCTGACGTTGGGCAGGTTCTTGACGAGCCTCAGGGCCGTGTGCGAGCCGATGAACCCGGCGGCGCCCGTGATGAGGATCACCTTGGGCTCGTAGCCGTCGCTGGAGGCCTCGGAGGAGATGGCGCGGGCGAGGCCGGACATTTCGTTTTTTTGCAGTCGGAGGGGAAGTTGAGAGAGAGGGGGGGGGGAGAGACGGACTGAAAAGAAAAGAAAAAAGTGGGAGCAGCGGCGCTGTCTGTCTTCGGCTTTCGTTTCAAAACTTGACTCGTCGTCTTCGCCTTTTTTCCGAAGCCTGCATCGCGGGGGGCCTGAGAGAGAGTGCTCTCGACCTGATTCTTCCGACCAGCCTCTGCAATGGTCGACAACACCGCTGCGTTCGCGAGCTCGACCGCCTCCGCAGCTGCCGCCAGGAGGGCGCTCTCCAGCACGATCGTCTCCGTCGCGTCGGTCTCGTCGTCGTCTTCGGGAGGAGCGGCATCGGCGGCGACGGTCGCCTCCTCGCTCCGCCCCTCGGTCGAGGCTCTGGTCGCCTCCGCCGGCCCCGCCGCGGCCGTCAGGGACCTCCTCGCAGCCGCCGCGAGGGTCTCGGCGACGGTCACCGCTGCAGCGGGAGGGGGAGGCGTCTGCCGCGGCGGCTCCTCCTCTCGCTCGTCCAATCAGCAGCAGCAGCACCTCCTCCGCCGCGCCCTGCTCTCTCTCGCGGCCTCCACCGCCTCCGAGGCGGCGGCTGCCTGGCCCCGGAACGTCACCTTACTGCTCGAGACGGCCGAGGCCGCCGCGGAGGGCGCAGCGGCGTGCTGCCGCGGGGAGGAGGTCGGGAGCGCGGGGGCGAGGGCCCTGGCGGAGGTCGCGGGCGCCGCAGCTGTCGCGGCGGCGAGGGCGGCGGAGGGAGCCGAGGCGGCCTCTCCCTCGGCGGCGCCGCCTGCCTCGCGCTCCGCAGACCCCAGAGACTTCGTCACGGACGCCGTGATGGTGCCGCTGCTTCGACCGACTCGGAGCGGCGGCACTTGTTCTTCCTCTGCCGCCTCCTCCTCCGTCGCTCACGCCGCGGCAGCAGAGGCGCTCCTCTCGCTGCTGCATCGCACTCCGCCTCCCTGCCCTTCCCCCGCTCTGCTCGCCGCCACCGCCCGCGGCCTCCTCGCCAACACGCTGGCGCTGATCGCCGCCGACGGCGGCGGGCGCAGGACGCGGGCCGCGGACTCGTTCGAGTGCCTCCGCGCCGCCGCCGTCGCGTTCTCGAGCCTGCGGGAGCGCGCTGCCTCGTCCTCCGCCTCCTCTCTCTCGATGCCGGCGGCGCTGGCGGCGACCGCGGCGGAGGAGAGCGTCGCCGGGCTGCGGAACGCCGACTGGAGGGCCAGGAGGGCCTCGGCGGGGGCCCTGGCGGCGATCGCGAGGGCGGCGGCCGGAGGCGGCGGCGGGGGCCGTCGGGGCAGCCCGCCCTCCCCCGCGGCGGCGGCGGCCGCCCCTGCCGCGGCGCTCGCGCTGAGCCCCGGCGCCGCCGCCACCAGGGACGCCGCGGCGGCCTGCGCGCGCCACGACAGGGTCGCAGCGGTGCGCTCTGCTGCCGCCGGGGCCTGCGACGCCATCGACGCGTTCTTGGTCGCCGTCGGCGGAGGTGGGAGTGGAAGAGGCGAGAGAGGAGAGAGAGCGAGGGAGCAGCGGCGGCAGCAGCAGCAGCAGCAGCAGCGACGGCCGCCGTTTGCGCCGCTGCTCTCGCAGCAGTCTGGCAGCGACGACGACGGCTCTTCTTCCGGCCCGCTCCTGACCCCATACGCCCTGCGCGCCCTGCCCGCGGAGCTCGCCCGTGCAGCTGGAAGCACAGGAGGAGGAAGAGGAGGCCTCCCCGCCGGGGCAGCCGCGGCGTTCGAGCGAGCGCTGGTCGCGTCTGCCAGAGCCGCAGCAGCAGCGACCGCGAAGGCTGCAAAAGACGGCGACCGCGACGACGGCGACGAAGGCGGAGACGGCGGCGCTTGCAAAGGAAAGAGCTCGTCTTCTTTTTATTCTTCTCTGCTGCTCCCGGCCCTCACGGAGGAAAAGGAGGCGGAGCTCTTGGCTTCGGCGAGGATGGCGTGGGCGGGGCTGAAGAGGATGCAGCAGAGCGGTGGTGGAGGCGAGAACAGTGAGACGAAATTTTGAAAACAAACCTCGAAGTCTCCAGAAAAAGGAAAGAAAGAAAAGAAAAGAGTGAAACTTGCGATGACGCGGCTGCAGCTCTTCCGCTCTCTCTGGGGGACTCATCGCAGGGACGGAGGTGTGTGTGTGTGTGTGCGAGAGAGAGGGACCGTTGCCTCGCATGCGCTCTCGCGTGTCCCTGCTGCCGCAAGCATAGAGAGCGAAAACGGAAAAAGAGAGGCATTGATCGAATGCTCGCTCGAACTCGCCCGTCCTCTCTCTCTCCCCCTCAACCTCTTCCTGAACAAACAAAAAAAACGGGGGGAAAAAAACTCCAGGCAAGCTCTCCCTCGAACAGATCGCGAAAAAGGCAGCCGAGCAGGGCTACGCAGGAATCGAGTGCTCCGTGCGCCTCGCAGCGGAGCTGGACGAGAGCGACGAAACTCCTCCGACCTCGACCTCCTCTTCTTCTTCTCCTTCAACATCAAAAACAGCACCAGCGCCCGTCGCCGGCGCGGGCAGGGGGCTCTTCGCCTCGACCCTGAAGCGCCACGGCCTTTCCTGGACGCCCGTCGTGCTCTCCAGCGGGCCCGTCTGGCGGGGCTTCGACCCGTTCGTCGACTTGATTGACAGGAAGACGCCGAGGGCTCCTTCGAGCGGGGCGGCAGGGGCGGCGACTCCGGAGCAGCACGCGGCGGCGCTCGCAGGGCAGCTCGACGCCGCGCTCGCGCTGTGCCCCGCCGCCGACCTCGACGCCCTTTTTCTCTCCTCCCACGCGGACGAGGCCGCCCCCCGGGGAGAGGCCGTCGCGCTGGTTGGCTCCGACGCCATGGGAACGCCCGACGCGATGAGGACGGTCCGCGCCTGCTCCCGCGAGGCCGAGGAGCGGGGCTTCTCCCTCTGCTTCGAGACGCACCGCGGGCGCGTCTTCGGCAGCCCCTGGGACGCCCTCGACCTGCTCCGCGAGATGGCGGCGGCGTCGGCGGGCCCCGGCGGGCCCCCCCTGCCCTCGCTCTGCCTCGACGCCTCGCACTGGACGGTCGCCTGCGAGGCCCTCCCGGGGGAGCGGCCCGAGCTCGACCTCGCCGTCGAGAGGGTCGCGGCGCGGCTCGCGACGAGGCTGCACCTGCGCGTCGGCGACTGCCAGGGGGCCCAGGTGGCGGTCCCCTGGTCGCGCGAGGACGCGGCGGCGAGGGAGGGGTTCGAGCGGTGGTGGAGGGCCGCGGCGGCGGCAGCGGTCGCGAGGGGGGCGCCGGCGCTGAGCGCCACGCCGGAGTTTGGTCCCTCTCCGTACCAGCGCGCCCCGCTGCCGAGCGGAGAAGAGAGAGACGTTCGCACGATGCCTTCGGTGGAGGAGCTGGACGACTGGGCGGCGGAGACTATGCGGCGGATCTTCGAGGAGGAGGTCGCGGGCGGCACGGGGTCTTGAGAGAGAGAGAGAAGGGTTCGTTTCTTCTCCCACTCTCTCGCACTTCGATTCCTTTTCCTCGATAGCATGTTTTTTGGGTCCGTGTGTGAGTGTGTGGATTACAAGATCTTTTAAAAAAAAGACAACACCGAAGAGGGAGAGGAGAGAGCGAAAGCGGGAAGAAACAATCAGCGCTTCCCCCTCAGCCCCTTCTCGACCTCCTTGTCGTTGGGGGCAAAGCCCATCAGTCGAGCGGCGCTGGACTGATAGGACAGCAGGAAGCCCGCGGTGCCTCCGATTACGGCCGCGGCCCACATGGCGGGGCGCGGGGTCTTGTTCTTGAGGCCTGTTTGGTCGTTTGGTTGTTGGAGTGAGGAGGGGAGTTGAGAGGGAAGAGGGAGGTCAGAGGAGGAGGAGGTCGAGAAAAACGACGACGACGAAGAAGAAGAAGAAGAAGAAACGAGCCGACGATTGATTCTTCTCTTCCTCTCTTTCTCTTTCTCTTCTTTAAGCCTCGCACCGATCAAGTGCCCCACGGGCGCCGAAAGGACGGTCGTGCCCGCGATCGTGCCCAGGTCCCTGACGTTGAAGTTGGAGACTGTTAGATGAAGAGTGTGAGAGATAGAGAAAGAGAGGTGAGCACGAGCTGATTGGCGAAGGAGGACGGAAATCAAAGCGAAAACCAACTTCTCTCTTCCTTCCTCTCTTACCCGTCTCCCAGAACGCCGGGGCCTTGTTGACCACGGGGTACTTGGGCTCGGTGAAGATGACGCCCATGGCTGCTAGAAAATGAGAGGTTTCTAGCTGCTTGAACGCAAGCAGAGGAAAGCAGAAGAGAAACGGATGAGAGAGAAAGTGAAGAGAGAGAGAGAGAGAGAGGGCGAGAGCAGAGAAAAAAAACGCAATGCCGACGGCTTGCACAAAAAAAAACTGATCGAAAAAGTGAGAGAGGTTTCGAGAGAGCCGAGTCCTCCCCATATTTTCGTGCGCCGCGGTACTCGCAGCCTCTAGCGCACGCTTCCTCTCTTTTTTTCTCGAGCGCTGCTCCACGGTAATCGAGCCGAATAGAAAGAGGGAACGCAGCGCCGCGCCGCGTGCAAAAAAAAAACTCTCTCTTGAGATCGCTCAAGCTTCGTCGCCGCTCGGAAATCCTTTTCGCTCTTCTGCTCTCTCTCTCTCTCTCTCTCTCTCTCTCTCTCTCTCTCTCTCCGAAACAATATGGACCTCGACGAGTCGCTCTATGACGAGTTTGGCAACTACGTGGGCCCGCCGCTGAGCGGCAGCGAGGACGAAGGGGAGGTAAGCATGGAAGAGAGAGGGAAAAGAGATTCTCCATTCGGCGGCAGCGGCGGGCGACGGGCGGCGGGCAAGCGACCTCTATTCCTCTCTCTCTCCCCCTCTCCCTTTCTCTCCGCTCTCCTCTCTCTCTCACCCTCCCTCCCTCCGCTCGCTCACTCGCGCACCGAAACCGACTCCCCTCCCCAGGCGGACTACGGCGCCGCGGCAGCCGCAGCAAACTACGGCGGCTTCGACGACGACGAAGGGGAGGAGCAGCTCGACGACGACGCCCTGGACGCCGCCGAGGCCGCCGCCAACGCCCGCGCCTTCGGAGCGTCCAGCGGCGCCGCCGCCGGCTCCTCCCCTCCTCCCCCTGCCTCCAACGCCGTCGTCCTCCACGAGGACAAGCGCTACTACCCCTCCGCCCGCGACGTCTACGGGCCCGGCGTGGAGACCCTGGCCGAGGAAGAGGACGCGCAGCCGATCGAGGTCCCGATCATCGCGCCCAGGCGCGCGACCCGCGTCGAGGTCGGCGGCGTGAGTGGCGGCGGCGGCAGGAGGCTCCGCGAGGCGGCGGCGGAGGCCGCCGAGGGCGAGAGCGACGGGGAGGACGACGCCGTCGGGTACCGCTTCGACCCCTCGATCGGCGTCCCGAGGGCCGACCCGCGCTTCGCCGCGGCGCTCTCGGCGACGCCCTCGCTCGTGCGCTCCGTCGCCGTGCTGGGCGCGCTGCACGCCGGGAAGACCTCGCTGGTCGACGCGCTCGTCGAGGCCTCGCACGTCCTGCCCCCCCGGGCGGAGCGCGCCGAGTCCGGCGGCGTGGGGGGCGGCATGGGGGCGCACGCGCCGGCGGCCGCGCTGCAGCAGCGCTGGGGCCCGCTGCCGCGGCCGCGCAGGTTCAGCGACGCGCGCGTCGACGAGCAGGCCCGCGGCGTCTCGGTCAAGGCGACGCCGCTCTCGCTCGTGCTCGCCGACTCGCGCGGCAAGTCGATGCTCGTCAACGTCGTCGACGCCCCAGGGCACGTCGACTTCCGCGACGAGGCCTGCGCGGCCTGCAGGCTCGCCGACGGCGCGCTGCTGTGCGTGGACGCCGCCGAGGGCGCCACGGCCGCGACGAGGGCGCTCGTCCGCGAGTGCGTCCGGGAGCGCCTGCCGATCTCGCTGGTCGTGACCAAGGTCGACAGGCTGATCACGGAGCTGAAGCTGCCTCCGGGTGACGCGTACCACAAGCTTCGTCGCGTCGTCGACGAGACGAACGCCGCGATCCGTGCCTGCCTCGAGGCCGAGGCGGCGGACGCGCTGCGCGGCGGCGGGTGGGGCCTCGCCGGCGCCCCCGCCTCGCCGCAGCGCAGGCTCGACCCCGCGAGCGGCAACGTGGCGTTCGCGGCGCCGGCCTTCGGCTGGTCGTTCACTCTCCCTTCGTTCGCGCAGCTGTACGCGGACGTTTTCGGAGTCGAGGAGGAGGCGGGGGAGGGGAAGGAGGGGGTAGAGGAGGAGGAGGGCGGCCCTGGCGGCGGCGAGCGGCGCCGAGGGGCCGCGAGCAAGGGCACCCTCCCCCGCCCGCCCGGGACGCCGCCGCGACCCTTCGACCCCTCGGACCTCGCGAGGCGCCTCTGGGGCGACGTCTGGTTCCACCCGGCCTCCCGCGCCTTCAAGCGCTCCCCGCCGCCCGGGAAGGACCGCGCCTCGGCGCCGCGCTCGTTCGTCGAGTTCGTGCTCGAGCCGCTCTACAAGCTGCACTCGCACGCGCTGTCCGCCGAGGGCGCCGACGGCGGCGGGCTCGCCGAGGCGCTGGGCTCCCTGGGCGTGTCGCTGCGCCCTTCGCAGCTGGCCGCGGGCGCGAAGCCGCTGCTGCGGTCGGCGCTGACCGCGGTGCTGGGGGGGCCCGAAGGGCTCGTCTCGATGGTGGCGAGGGAGGTGCCGAGCGCCGTGGCAGGGGCCGCGGCCAAGGTCGGGAGGATATATTCCGGGCCGCTCGGGGGCGGAGGAGGGGTCGAGGGCGGGAAAGACGGAGCGGCGACCCCGCCGCCCCCCCGCGCCGCCGCGATGCTCCGCTGCGACGCCTCTTCCCCCTTCCTGGCCGTTTCTATCGCCAAGCTCGTCCCCACTCCCGACGCCACGCGCTTCGACGCCCTCGCGCGCGTGCTCAGCGGAACCCTCAGGCCGGGAGCGCGCGTCCGCGTCCTCGGAGAAGCGTACGCGCCGGACGACGGCGACGACGAGGACTCGGCGCCGGCCGTCGTTGGCAGGCTCTGGGCGCTGCAGGCGCGGTACCGGGTGCCGATCGCCTCGGCGCCAGCGGGAGGGTCTTGGGTGCTGATCGAGGGCGTCGACGCGACGATCCGGGGGGCGGCGACGCTCGTGGAGGAGGCGACGACGCGCGGAGGAGGAGGAGGAGGCGAAGGTGGCGATGGAGAAGAATCGTCGGTGCCCTACGCCTTCCGGCCCTTGCCCCTTCCGCCCTCGGCGGCCTGCGTCAAAGTCGCCGTCGAGCCCCTCTCCCCTTCGGACCTCCCCAAGATGGTCGACGGCCTCCGCAGCGTCGCCAAGTCGTACCCCGGGCTGGCGATGCGCGTCGAGGAGTCCGGGGAGCACGCGCTGTTCGCGAGCGGCGAGCTCGCGCTCGAGTCGGCGCTGCGCGACCTCCGCGAGCTCTTTGGCGGAAATAGCTCAACTTCCGCCGCCTCGGCCGACCCCACCTCCGCCTCAGCAGCCGCGGGCCTCCTCGAGGTGAAGGTCTCCGACCCCTGCGTCGCGCTGGCCGAGACCGTGGCCGAGACGTCGGCGCTGCGCTGCTTCGCGCGCACGCCCAACGGGCTCAACCGCCTATCAGCCGTCGCCGAGCCGCTCGAAGAAGGGCTCGCCGACGCGATCGAGGAGCTCGCGCTGACTTCCCGCCGTCCCTTGCCGCCCTCGGCGTGGCCTCGCAGGCGCGCCGCGGCGTTCTTTGGCGGGAGGGGAGGGTGGGACGCGCTCGCGTCGAGGAGCGTGTGGTGCTTCGGGCCAGACGCGAGCTGCGGGCCCAACGTCCTCCTTGACGACACCTTGCCGATGCCAAGCTCCGGCCTTCCCGCCGAGCTCGAAGGAGGCAACGCCTCCTCCTCTTCCTACGTTGACAAGTCCCTGCTCGCCTCGATCAGGTCCTCCGTGGTGGCCGGCTTCCAATGGGGCGCGCGCGAGGGCCCGCTCTGCGACGAGCCGATGCGCTCGGTCAAGCTGCGCCTCGTCGGCGCCGAGGTCGCCGGCGGCGAGGGCGTCGCGCCCTCTGCGCGCTCGGGGGGGCAGATCATCCCGACGGCGCGCCGCGCGGCCTACTCGGCCTTTCTGACGGCCTCTCCGAGGCTGATGGAGCCGGTGTACAGTGTCGAGGTGACGTCCCCGGCCGACTGCGTGCAGACCGTCTACGCGCTCCTCGCGCGCCGCCGCGGCCGCGTCTTGCGGGAGGCGCCGCGCCCCGGGACGCCCCTCTCCGTGCTCGCCGCGCACCTCCCCGTGCTCGACTCGTTCGGGTTCGAGACCGACCTCCGCGTCGCCACACAGGGCCAGGCCTTCTGCCAGAGCGTGTTCGATCACTGGGCCGTCGTCCCTGGGGACCCGCTCGATCGGACCGTGAGGCTCGCGCCGCTCGAGCCGGCCCCGCCGGCGGCGCTCGCGCGGGATCTTGTCGTAAAGACCCGGAGGAGGAAAGGGATGGCAGAAGACGTGAGCGTCGGGAGGTTCTTCGACGACCCGATGCTGATGGAGCTCGCCGCGGCGGACCTGGCGTGATGACGAGGGGGAGAGGCTGCTGCTGCTGCTGCTGCCGGCGAGGAGGGTCTCTCTGTTCGCCGTGCCTTTGGCGTGGAGGAGAGTGGAGAAAAGAGAAAAGAGAGAGAAGAGTGTAGGAAACATTTTTTTTTTTTTTTTTTTTGAGAGGCGGAAGAAGAAGAGGAGGCAGGAGAAGGAGCAGCAGCAGAGGAGAGCTCGGTCGGAAACGAGAGAGAAAAAGTGCTCGAAAAGAAGAGCCCGAAAATCTTCAAAAAAATGTCCTCTTGAGCATGCAGGCACAACTAAGTTTTTTTCTAACTAAAAAGTTCCAATCTTCACCCCCGCGAGCGCACTCTCCGCCCCCCTTTCGCACGTCCCAGTTCCGGAGGTCACGATGGCGACCCTCATGGCTGCCCGCGGCGGTGTCGCGACGTCGAGCGCGGCCTCGACGTCGAGGTCCGTGGCGCCCTCGTTTTCGTCTTTCAGGGTGACGGCAGCAGCGGCGGCGAAAAACCGCCATCGATCAGCCATCGCTTTGGCAACGTCGCTGACGACCCAGGAGCAGCTCCCGGCATCCCACGCCTCGCAGGCGGCCCTGGAGCAGCTCCGCGCGGCCAGCGCCGGGGGAATCAACCGTAAGTTTGGGGGTAAAGTGGGAGATTCGGGGACGGGTTGGCGGTCGAAGCTTGATTGGTGGATAGAGGAAGCCAACGGGCTCCTCGAGAGGGGGGCGGCGACGACGACGACGACGGCCGGGCTGAATTTCGTCCTTTGACGACGCGTCGCAGGTTCTCTCCTTCCTTTTCTCGCGATTCCTTCCCGCTTGCGAGCGGTCAGCTAACGTGATCCCGTCGCGTGCGTACTTGGAAGAGTGGAAAAGACACTGCAAGCACTCGCACGCGCGCGTCGATGGAGTGGAGAGCGCGAGACAACGGCGGCGGCGACAAAAAACTTCTTCGCCCGTCGTTCCACCACGGCGATGCCGTTCTGTTCGCGCTTGCCCCGCCTCCGCGGTGCCTCACTTGCTCTGATTTCGACGCGGAGGTCGCGAGAGACCGTGAACTTGCTTTTGACGAGGATGGGAGGGCATTTCGAGGCGTGCAAGAGCCCCGGCGGGCTGGCCGGGCGACGTGGAGAGCTCCGCTCTCATTCTCCTTCCTCTTCGCCCAAACCTTATCGCCTCGACAAACTCCACCCTCTGTCCGTTTTTTTTCCTCTTTGCTCACTCACGCCCGCGCCTCCTCCTCCCTCCCCACCTCCCCTTTCCCCACGTCGCAGGCTACGCCATGGAGAAGAAGTCATCTATCATCGCCATCGGCCTCACCGTCCACTCGACCCCGGTCGCGCTCAGGGAGAAGCTCGCCGTGCCGGAGGCCGAGTGGCCGCGCGCGATCGAGGAGCTGACGGCTTTCCCGCACATCGAGGAGGCCGCGGTGCTCTCGACCTGCAACCGCCTCGAGCTCTACGTCGTCGCGCTGTCGTGGCACCGCGGCGTGCGCGAGGTCGAGGAGTGGATGGCGCGGTCGTCGGGCGTCCCGCTCGAGGAGCTGCGGCCGCACCTCTTTCTGCTGCGCGACCGCGACGCGACGCAGCACCTGCTGCGCGTCTCGGGCGGGCTCGACTCGCTCGTGATGGGCGAGGGCCAGATCCTGGCCCAGGTCAAGCAGGTGCACAAGGCCGGGCAGAACTGCGCGGGCTTCGGCAGGCACCTCAACGGGCTGTTCAAGCAGGCAATCACCGCCGGCAAGCGCGTCCGCGCCGAGACGTCGATCTCGTCGGGCGCGGTCTCCGTCTCCTCGGCCGCCGCGGAGCTGGCGCAGCTCAAGCTCCCCACGCACGACTTCGCGGACTCGAGGGTCTGCATCGTGGGCGCGGGCAAGATGAGCAGGCTGCTCGTCAAGCACCTCGCCTCGAAGGGCTGCTCCGAGATCGTGCTGCTCAACCGGTCGATGCCGCGGTCCGAGGCGCTGGCCGAGGAGTTCCCCGAGGTGCGCTTCGAGCTGCGGCTGATGCCGGACCTGCTGCGCTCGGTCGCCGAGTGCGACACCGTCTTCGCGGCCTCGTCCTCGGAGGAGGTCCTGGTCTCGGCCGCCGACCTCGAGGGCGCGCCGGCGGCCTCGGCCGCCGTCGGCGGCGTGCGCCGCTTCTTCGACATCTCGGTGCCGCGCAACATCGACGCCGACGTGGCCTCCGCCGCTGGCAACGCCGTCTTCAACGTCGACGACCTCAAGGAGGTCGTCGCGCAGAACAAGGACGCGCGCGCCGCCGCGGCCTTCGAGGCGGAGGGGCTCCTCAAGCAGGAGCAGCTGGTGTTCGAGGCCTGGCGCGACTCGCTCGAGACGGTGCCGACGATCAAGGCCCTGCGCGCCAAGGCCGAGGCCCTCCGCGCCGCGGAGCTCGACAGGGCGCTCGCCAGGCTCGGCGACGGCCTGACCAAGAAGCAGGTCAAGGCCGTCGAGGAGCTCAGCCGCGGCATCGTCAACAAGCTGCTCCACGGGCCCATGACGGCGCTGCGCTGCGACGGCGCCGACCCGGCCGCGGTCGGGCAGACGCTGGCGACGATGGAGGCCCTGGAGCGCATGTTCGACCTGGGCGAGGCCGGGGAGCTGGCGAGCCCCGAGGTCAGGGCGTGATGTCGTCGTTCTCCCTCCTCGGGCTCTTGAGGGGGGGGGGGGGGGAGGCAGAGGGGAGGGGGAGCGCGGGACAGGAGCGAGGACCCGGGGACTTTGCACCGCTGGAGGGGAGAGAGAAAGGAGAGAGAGAGAGAGGGAGGGAGGGAGAGGTCGAAACAACGACGTCCTTTGCTTTCCATTTCTGACATCATTTCCGTTCGTCTTTTTTTTTGGAGGGAACGAACAGGCACCATTTCGTCGCGACGAGAGAAGAGGGGAGAGCGGGAGAGAGAGAGGGGGGGCAATCTGAGTGTGTAGCAGGAGTCGAAAGAAAAAGACCAGACGAAGAAGAAAAAAGAGGAGAGGGCGGAAAGGCGGGACAACGCAACTCGATCGAGACGGGGGAGCATTGGAACAGCGAACCCATCATCAGGTTCTGTTTCTGTCTCGCTAAACCCCTCCATTCGCCTTCGCTATGAGCGACACCGAGGACCCCCCAGCAGCTGCAGCAGCAGGGACAGCAGCGATGATCGACGGCTCTGCCGACGAGGCCGTCGCGACGATCGCAGCAGTCACCGGCGCCGACGCCGAGACCGCAGCGCACCTTCTCGACGCCGCCGGCGGCGACATCGATGCGGCGGTGGGCCTCTTTTTGGAGGGAGGCGGCGGAGGAGGAGGCGGGGGAAGAGGAGGAGGAATAGGAGGCAGGCTCGGAGGTATCGGAGCGGGTGGAGGAGCCACGGGAGCAGCAGCGGGAACCGCCGCAGCAGCGAGGGGCGCCGACGACGCCATCGTTCTCAGCGACGACGACGACGACAACGGCGCTGCGGCGGCGGCGAGAGGGAGGAGGGCGGCGGCGACGACGAGAGCAAGGGCCGCACCAGCCGCCGCTGCCCCCCCCGCTCGCAACGCAGGCACCGTCGTCGTCGACGATGATGACGACGACGACTATCTCGACGGAGAAGGCTACGTTGACGTCAGCGACGACGACGACGACGACGGCGGTGACGACGGCGACGGAGAGGAGGGAGCAGGCGAGAGGAGGCAGCAGCGACGCCGGGCGACGAGAGCGTCGACGAGGTCGGCGGCGGCGGGGACGGCAGCGCCAGCAGCTCGCCCCTCCGCCGCCGGCGCCGCAGCGGCCCCCCTGCCCTTCGACCTCCCCGACGGCATCGACGCCGAGGAGGCCCGCATGCTCGAGGCGGCCATGCTCGGCGTCCCTTACGAGGGGCCCATGCCCGACTTCTCCGCGGCGGGCCTCGCCGCCGCGGCCGCCGCCCGCGGCGCCGCCGCGGCGTCGCGGGCGGCGGCCGCGCTGTCCCCGGGGGCCGCGGCGGCCCGCTCTCTGCGCAGGGAGCAGGACGACGCGTACGAGCAGTCCCTGGCCGAGGACCGGAGGAAGGCCGGGGAGGCCGCGGCGCGGGCCGCGAGCGGGGCGGCGGCGGCGGCGGCGGCCGCGGCGGCCGCGGCGGCGGCGGCGAGGGCGGCGGCGGACCGGGCCGCGGACGCGGACGCGGCCGCGGCGGAGGCCGCGGCCAGGCTCCGGGCCGCCGAGGAGCCCCAGGACTCGGACCCGGACCTGGTGCAGGTCGCGGTGCGCTGCCCGGGAGGGGAGAGGCTCTCGCGGAGGTTCCGGAGGGGCGACCCCGTGTCGCTGCTGTTCGACCTCGTGGACTCGGCGCGGCCGGGCGGCGTCGTCCCGGCGGGCCCCCCGGCGCCTTCTTCGCCTTCGCCTTCGTCTTCGCCGCCGCCGCCTCCTCCTCGGTCTTACCGGCTGCTGACTTCGTTCCCGAGGAAGGCCATCGACGCCGGGGAGGCAGGGCTGACGTTCGAAGGCGCCGGTCTGTGCTCGAGGGCCGAGGCGGTGATGCTGGAGCTGCCTGCGGCTGAGTAGAAACGGGAAAGACTAGGGAAGAGGAAAAAGGGAACAGTGCAAAAAAAAAACGCAGGGAGAAAAAAAACGGAAAAAAAAAAAAAAAAAAAAACGTTGCAGTAGACATCGCCTTCAACTCTTCTTCGCCGCGCGCTCTTCGCCGTCTCTCTCTCTCTCTCTCTCTCTCTCTCTCTCTCTCTCTCTCTCACTCACTTCTCGTTGCGGAGACCTAGCCTCTCCGACCTTCCAGTTCAACAAACACGCCATGTCGTCCATCGCCGTCGCCGGCGCCGTCCGCGCCGTCCGCCGCGCCGATGCCAAGTCGATTTTTTTCTGGGCCAAACTCTTCTTTTGCCTGGTCTGCCCGCCGGTTGCCGTTACTTTGGAACTCCATTCGGTCGAAACGGTGTCGCTGTGGATCATCGGGACCTCGTTTGTGCTCTGGATGCTCGGCTTCCTGCCCGGTGAGCTGCGCTGATTCTCTCTTTTCTTTTTTTCTTTTTTCTTTTTGGGAAGGAGATTTCGTCGCGCCCGGGGTTTGCGCGAGCCCCTTTCGATGCATGCGCGATGGAAGCACAAGAAGAGCGATTATCTATGAGGAAAGAAGAGCTTGCAGATGGTTCATAAGATCGGAATTTGGGGCGCGCGGAATGACGTTGCCAATGGCGAAGCGCCAACTCGGCTCAACGGCCAGATTTTTTCTTCTTTTCTCTTCTCTCACCTTTTTGCAACCCTCCTCTCCCCCTTCCTACTCTTCTCCAGGCGTCATCTTCGCCCTCTTCATCGTGCTCTCGTCCACGGGCAAAGACAGGGTCCTGAACTGGTTCAAGAAGAAGGAGGAGCCGGCCCCGGCGAGCAGCGGGGGGAGCTCCTCGTGGTTCTCGCGGAAGCCCGCCGCCGCCAACGCCGAGGGCGGCACCGCAAAGCCGGCTGCAGCTGCTGCTGCTGCCCCCCCCGCCGCCAAGGCCAAGCCCGCCGAGGTCAAGGTAGTCGCGCCTCCGGCTCCTGTTCCTGCTGCTCCCGCAGCTGCTGCTGCTGCTCCGGCGGCGCCGTCGGACGGAGGCTGGTTTGGCGGAGGCGCCGCAGCCAACAATGTTTGATTATTTTTTTCATTTACCCCCCAAAAAACAAAAAAACTTCCCTTTCGAGCGAGCGCTTCTCCGTTGGCCCTTTGCTCTCTCTCTCATCTCTCCCAATATAATCTAAATGTAAGCAAAGATAGCCCTCCTGTAATCCTTTGAGATTGGGGAAAGGAAGCTCCGTTTGCCATTGAAAAAGAAAGTCTATAAATTTCGATTACCTCGAAACTTGGTGTTTTTTAAGGGCGTTTTCGTCTCCCGCTTCTTTCTTCTCTCTCTCTCGCGTCTCTCGCATCCCTCTCTCTCTCTCTTCTCTGTCTCCTCGCGCTCTCTCTTTTTCGCATCATGAAGAAGGCTGCACCGTTCTGCAGAGGCTCTTGGGATCACACACAGATTTAAATAAAACATTATTTCTCTCGTTTTTCTCGCTGTCGCTTCTTTGTTCTCTCCAAAAAAAGTAAACAAAAATTTCAACCTTTCTCCGTCCTCTTTCTTTCCTCAGTCATCCCTCGCCAGGGACTTCGAGTCGACGGCCAGGCCCATGGTGTTGAGGCCGTTGTCGACGTAGAGGCACGCTCCGGTGACCTGGGGTGGAGAGCGTTTCGATTTTTTTTTAATGTTAAAGAGAAAGTGAGCTTTTTTCCAGTTTGTTTTTTCGGGTTTCGTCTTCGGCACCCCTAGAGAAAAAAGAGGGGAAAAACATAAACTCACCGCCGACGCCAGCGGGGACAGCAGGAACGCGGCCGCGGCCCCGACCTCCCTCGCCTCGAGCTCCTTCTGCACGGGGGCGTTGGCGTACGAGTAGCGGATCATGTCGTCGATGAAGCCGATCGCCTTGGCGGCGCGGGAGCCGAGCGGCCCGGCGGAGATGGTGTTGACGCGGACGCCCCACTTGCGCCCCGCCTCCCACGCCAAGACGCGCGTGTCGGACTCGAGGGCGGCCTTGGCCGAGGACATGCCGCCGCCTTTATCGTTTTTTTTGGGGGGGGGAAGACAGGAAGGTAAAGAGGGGGGCGAGAGAGAGAGATGGGTGGTGAGTTTCTGTTGCTGTTTTTTCTTCTCTCTCTCCCCCTCTCTCTTTCTCTTCTCTCTCTCTCTCTCTCTCTCTCTCTCTCTCTCCCTCTCTCTCTCTCTCTCTCTCTCTCTCTCTCTCTCTCTCTCTCTGCTCGTCAGAAAAAAAAGAAAGCAAAAGAATATCTCAACGCACCGTATCCGGGGATGATCTTCTCCGAGGCGAGGTAGGTGAGCGAGATCGCGGCGCCGCCTGTTTTTTGTCGTTTTTGGTGGAGGAAGGACGGAAAAGAGTGATCAGTATTTTTCTTTCCCCGAAGAAGAACTCGAAAAAAAGAGGGATAAAAACAACGTACCCTTGTTCATGAGAGGGCCGAAGCGCTGCAGCATCGACACGTACGAGTACGAAGACGCCGACACCGCCGCCAGGTATCCGTTGCGCGACGTCTCGAGCAGCGGCTTGGCGACCTCGGGCCCGTTGGCCAGCGAGTGCACGAGGACGTCGATCTTCTTCCCTCCGAGGGCCTTCTCGAGGTTGGACGCGCACTCCGAGACCGTGAAGCCCTTCCCGGCCGCTGCGGCGTAGCGCTTGTTGCCGGCGATGTCCTCGGGGACGTCGGCAGGGGTGTCGAAGACTGCGAGGGGAGGATGGAATGGTGGGAGGATTGGTTTTTCTTGTTGTGAGTTTGCGGTCGGGAGCAAAAAAGCTCGTCGGGCCATGGAACAAAGGAAAAAGTTGAAGGAATCTCACCGGCGTCCATCGGCAGGATGTGCTCGAATTCCATCATCGATCCATCAGACAGGGTCCTGTTGGCGTCGAACTTGCCGCGCTTGAGCGAGGACTCGAAGATGTTGAGGGCCGGGACCTTGGGGATTTTGTTTTTTGGGGGAGAGAGAGACGGAGAGAGAAAAGAACGTGAAGGAGGTCGAAGGTGAAAAACCAAGGAGCTGACTAGCTCGCCTCTCGTCGTTTTCGTTCTCGCTCGCTTCGATCGAACGAAGAAAGAAAAAACGATCCCAATAACTCACCCACACGCCAAGCGAGATCTCGGCCCCTGCCTCGGCCAGGGCCTTGGCGATGGCCCAGCCGAAGCCCTGGTCGTCCGCGACGCCGGCGATGAAGGCCTTCTTGCCTGTTGTAGAGTCGAGGAGAACGAGTTGAGAGAGATCGAGGTGAGTTTTTTGTCCCCTGGAGGGGGAGGAAAAAAAAACGAACGGCTCTCGTTCGATGGCCCCCTATTTTCCGTCAAAAATGCATCATTCTCCGCATCCGGAACTCTCTTACCGCGCAGGTCGATGGAGAGACCACCGTTGCTGGCAGCTGCGGCCGCGACCGAGCCGCGTCCCGCGGCAGGGGACGCCGAGGACATGCGCTGCGAGCGCGAGGCCAGGGCCGGGTAAGCGGCAGCAGCAGGGGCAGCGGCGGCGACGACGCGCGAAGAAGAGCAAGACCTCGCAACAGGGGCGGCGCGGGCAGAGTTGGAGCGCACGACGGCGCAGGCCTTGGAGGCGGTGGCGAGAGCGGCCATTTCCGATGGAAAGGGGGGAAAAAAGGGGGGCGGGGGGGGAGCAAAACTTGTCGGAGAGAAGAAGAAAGGCGAAGGTGAGAAGGGGGAGCTTGGAAAGAAAGGAGCGATCTGTGGAACGACAAAAGGCAGCACTCGTTCGTCGCCTCTCCCCTCCTCTCTCCTCTCCCTCTCTCTCTCCCCCAAACAAAGATTCAGTACAGCGCTTTTCTTTCTCTTTTCTTTTTCTACACTCAACCCCAAGGATCCCGCGGCGCCGCCGACGCTGCTGTCCCCGCTCCTCCTGCCGCGACGCCCCCTCCTCCGCCCGCGCCCCTCGCCGCCTCCTCCTCCGCCAGCAGCTGCTTCAGCCTCGCGACGGCCTCCGCCTGCGCCTCGGCCGCCCCGGCCGCCTTCCTCTCCAGGTCCTCGACCTCACCCTCCTTCTCGGCCGCGCTTGCGCGCTTGGCCGCGGCGTCCGCCGCGGCCCTCGTCGCCCGCGCCGCGTGGGCCGCGGCGGCCGCCTCGGCGGCGCTCGCCTCCGTCGCACGCCGCGCGCGGGCCCTCTGGGCCTTCGCGGCCAGCGTCCTCCCCTCGTGCGCGCGCAGCGCCGCCGCGTCCAGCGCCTGCTCCGCCGCCCGGAGCTTGATCCCCCTCTTGCGCTCGGCGAACGCCGCCGCGGCGCCTGCTGCGGCGGCGGACTCGGCGTCGAGCCCGGAGGCCAGGGCCTCAGCCTCTGCTGCTTCGGCTGCTTCCTTCTCCTTGCGCACGGCCTCTTCTGCCGAGGCGCGAGCGATCAGGGCCGTCCGAAAGGCGGGCGGGGTCAGGCCCCCGGAGGGGGGGTCGAAGGCGACGGGAGGCAGGGGCGGGTCGGAGAGCTTGTTGAGGTCGTCGTCGACGACAAAGGAAGGGACGGCGCCGTCGTCGTTTCGGGGGGGCATTGTTTTTTGGAACACCTTTTTTCTTCGCCCCACTCGCTCGCTTGATCTTCGGAGTGCGACAAGGGCGCGTCGCAGCGGTGACGACGGGTGCGTGCGAGAGAGAGCAAGAGAGGGAGAATACGTGTGGAAAGAGACGAGCAATCGAAATCGAAATCGACAAGGAGACGAAAGAAAACGCCGGATTCGAACGACGAAAAAATGATCCGGTGACCGGACACCGAGCCGGAGGAAAATTCAACGCCTCTTCCTCTCGCGCCACCCCTTGCGCGCCTCCCTCGGCGACGCCCACGAGCGTTCCCTCCGTTCTCCTTGCTGTCACACAGGCGCCTCGCTCACAGCCTCGCTTCCCCCTCGCAGGCCCTCCGCGCCTCGGCGGCCACGCCCCCGAGCTCCCGCTTCCACCGCCGGCACTCGAGCCTGTGCCGCCGTCTCGACGTCCCGCCGCCGCCGCTTCCGCCGCCGCTTCCACCGCCGCCCCCGCCGCCGCCGTGGACCCGCCGCTCCAGGGCCTTGACGACCCCCGCCCCCCGCCTCGTCCTCCTGCCCCCGCGCTGCTCCTCCCGGAGGAAGACGTCGAGCATCGCCCGGGAGGCGAGCCAGCTGACCGCGGACCTCGGGAGCACGGGCCGGACCCTCCCCTCTCCCGCGCCTCGCCGGCTCCTCACGCTCGCCCCACGGCCGCACCCGGCGGGGGCCGCGGGGTCGCCCTCGCCGGCATCGGCCTCGCCGGCCTCGGCTGCAGTCGCCGGCGCCGTCGCCTCCGCCGCGGCGGCGGCCCTGCTCGCGGTCGAGCGCACGAGCGCCCACGCCGCCTCCGCCGCGGCGTCGCACGCGGCCGGGAGCGCGCCCTGCAGCCCGGGCCTCGAGCGCGGGGGCAGCGCGCGCCAGTGCGCGAGCGCCTTCATCGCGGCGGTCCAGCTCGCGGCAAAGACGCACGCGGCCGCCGCCGGCGCCGCGCCGGCGGCCGCGGCCCTCCCCCCTCCTCTCCCCCCCCGCCCCCCTCCGCCGCCGCGGCCGCCGCGGCCGCCGCCTTCGCTCCCGCAGAGCGGGTCGAGCGTCAGCGCCGCGGCCGGGGCCAGGCGCGCGGCGGCGTGTGAGGCGGCCCTCGCCGCGATGCCCGCGGCAGGCGCGGCGAGGAGCGGCGAGGGGACTGTGAGCGCGTCGGCGACCGAGGGGAGGCGCGGGTCGCCGCGGCCCCGCCGCCGCCACGGCGGCGGCCCTTTGGTGCCGCCGTCGCCTCCCGCAGCGGCGGCGGCTGCAGGCGCGCTGCCGCCGCTGCTGCTGCCGCTGTTGCTGCTGCTGCCCCCCCCTCCCCCTCCGGAAAGGAAAACCTCCAGCGTCCTCACGTCGAGCGAGAGGCCGCACCACCGCACGAACCTCCTCTCCCTGGGCCTCCCTCGGCCCCTCCCTCTCCCCCCGGCACCGTCGCCGTCGTCGTCCCCGTCCGAGAGTCCGCCCGCCGCGTCCGCCTCCCCGGGGATCCAGCTCTGCGTCTTCGCCGGGTTGACCGCCACGCCCTCGCCGCCAAAGCCCAGGGACAGCCGCGCCAGGAACCTCCTCGCCGCCTCGCGGTCGGGCGTGACGAGCAGGAAGTCGTCGACGACGCGGACGAGGACCGTCGGCGGGGGGGGCGGCGGCGTCGGGAGGGGTCGGCGCCGGGGTCGGAGTCGAAGAGGAGGGAGAGGGGGAGGAGGGGGAGGACGAGAGGCTCCGGCGGCGCCGCCGTCGCGGCTTTCGCTCTCGTCGGCGGCGACCTCGGCGTCGCCCTCCTCTCCTTCTTCCTCCTGCCCCTCTCCTGCTCCTCCTCCTCCTCCTCCTCCTCCTCCTCCTCCTGCTCCCCCCTCTTGTCTCGGCGGCGGCGGCAGCAGCAGAGGAAGCAGGTACCTCCTCTCGACCCTCGCGAGCACCAGGCAGCACAGCAGCGCCGAGAGCCTGCCCCCCTGGGGCACGCCCCTTGTCTGCGCCCACCACGCGCCGCGCCACCGGAGCAGGTTGCCGCCCGCGGCCTCGCGCAGCAGCGCCCTCGCCGAGGCGGCCGAGGCGGCCCTGCGGCCCTGCATCCCAGGGGGGGGCGGGGCGGGCGAGAGCACGGTCGCCGCGGGGGTCGAGGAGGGCCGCTGGGGCGAGGGGAGGAGGAGCAGGGCGGCGGCGTGGGCGGCAAAGGGCGCCGCCCTCGACGAGGCGGCCGCGAGCGCGAGCGCCGACGCGGCGGCGGCGTCGAGGAAGGGGCCTCCGCTCGCGCCTCCCGCCCCTCCCGCCCCTCGAGGAGCCGCCGCGTCCTTCCTCACTGCCCGCACCACGCCCCGCGTCCTCCTCGTCGCGACGTGGGAGACGAGGTCGTAGTGCGTCGTGGTCGAAGACGGCGGGGGAGCCGAGGGAGCAGGGGCGGCGGCGGAGCGAGCGCGGGGCGCCCCGCGCCCGCCGCCGAGTAGCGGCAGCGCCGCGGCCAGGACCTCGGCCACGGCGACGCGGTCGAACGCCGCCGCGGCGTCGGCGGCCACGACGCAGGGCCTGGGGCGCAGCGGGCACCGCCGCTCGCCCCCGCGCGCGCAGACCTCGCACGAGCCGCGGTGGGACCGGATCGCGCGGCGGAAGAGCCGCAGGGCCGGGGCCAGCGCGGCGGCAGCGGCCGGGACGCCGAGCGCAGTCGCGCCGAGCGCGCCGCCGCCCGCGGGCGACGGGGGGCGCGGGCCGAGGCTCGAGGCCGCGCCCCCTCGCCCGCTGCGGAGCCTCGCCTCGGCGTCCAGGGCCTTGAAGGGGGCGAGCAGGGACAGGTTGACGGGAGGGAAACGCTTGGAGGCCGTGGGCTGCGGGCGGGAGCGTTTGCGCCTCCTCTTCTTCTTCTTCTTCTTCTTCTTCTTCTGCTCCCCCTCCTCCTTCTCGCCCGAGGCGTCGTCAGCGGCGGCAGCCGCGGCGGCACCAGCGACGCCGCCTCCGCCGCCGCCCCCGCCGTTCCTCCTGCCGGCCCCGCTGGGATTCCTGGGAACGCGCACGACGCTCGGCCTGCTCAGGTTGGCGATGACTCGGATGCCGGCCGCGGCCCCGGGCTTCGGCACGGGCCGCAGCGAGCCGGCGCCGAGGCGGCGGGCGCGCAGCAGCGCCGCTTCCCCCTCGGCGCCGCCGGCGGAAGACGGAGAAGAAGGAGAAGAAGAAGGTGCTCCCGCCACCCCTCCGACCCTCAGCGGCACGAACCGCTCCGCGACCGCCGAGTCGACAGCCCCCGTCGCCGCGGCGCTCCACACCGGCTTGCGGTAGAAGCGAGGGGCCAGCCCGCTGCCGCCGCCGTCGGTGCAATAGAAGTGAGAGCGGAGCAGCGGCAGCGCGACGGAGGAGAGCAGCCAGCGCGAGAGCGCGGCGGCGTCGGCGTCCGCGGCGGCCGCGGCGGAGGGCGGGAGGCGGCGAGAGGCGAGGGAGGCATCCGGCTCCTTCCTCGTCGTCGCCCAGTTCCGCGGGCTCAGCGCCGGCGGCGGCGGCGCGCCCCGCAGCGCCGCGACGGCGGCGGGAAGCCGCTCGTGCTTCCTCGCAGACACGAGGCGGCCGACCGCGGCCCTCAGCGCCCGCCGCCGCTTCCTCTCCCCGAGCAGCGCCAGCGGAACGGCCCTGCGGAGGAACGACCAGACGAAGCCCGCGACGCTGGAGTGGGGCAGGGGGGCGGGGAGCGGGCTCCGCTCGGCCCGCGAGGCCGCGGCGGCGGCGGCGCCCGCGGCCGCCGCCGCCGCCGCCCGGAGAGAGGGCAGGGAAGCGCTCGGCGGCGCCCCGCCGCCCC
>Ga0315289_10001901_pt1 | contig 32366 bp, 25 predicted proteins | sample YL17G11_40_MG_FD_203452 | JGI IMG/M metagenome (GOLD analysis project Ga0315289, IMG submission 203452) | Sediment microbial communities from Yellowstone Lake, YNP, Wyoming, USA - YL17G11_40 | ecosystem: Environmental > Aquatic > Freshwater > Lake > Sediment | place: USA: Wyoming | collected... | reverse complement strand
TCAGCCCATTCGTCCGGGTCGAACTTCTCGGCGGTAAACTGGGGGATGAAATCCTTGTAGCCGAACTTGGCCGGCCCGCCGTAGGTCTTCAGGTGATACTCGTACTGTTCATTGCCTTCGCGGTACATATAGTACGGGTACCAGGTTGCGTTTGGGCCCTTGGCGGGCACACTGTAGATCCCCCAATGGGTATAGATGCCGAACTTGGCGTCTTTGAACCACTGCGGGGTGGGATGCTTGGCAAGCGGATCCCAGGTGGGTTGGTAGAGTTGGGCCATGAGTGTCCTTTTCTTTCTATTATGATAAAACTAATTGCAGACCATTGATACAGTCCAGCAGCATCTGGGCCGCAGCCTGCCAACCTGGCGTGCCGGTTGGCGAACTACCGATTAGAAAAGCGCCATCTAATCTGCTAACGAGCGCAGCAGACTGGATGGCGCAGCGATGGTTTTCACAAATCATTATTCTAAACGGAGCGACAAAGGATTACCTATTGACACTTATGTCGTATTCCTGCTGCATGATCTCCAGGTAACGCTTGAGATTTAGCTTATCGAGACCGCTTACATACGAATCCCAATCCTTTTCAATGCTCTTGGTGCCAGTGACGAATTGGAGCGCGTTCGTCTCCACATAATCCGTAATGTTCTGGCGCAGAAGGGCCAATTCATCTGCCTGAGCCGGGTCAACCCACAGCGCCCAATACGGGAAGACTTCTTTGGGCAGCTTGCCATCATATAGCAAGGTTGCTTCTGCCAGCTTGCGTTCGAAACCTTCCGGGGTGGATGGGTCTGGTGCCGAGACCCAAGCATTAAACCATTCCTTCGGAATGTAAAAACCGTTGATTTTCTCCCAGGTGTTGTTGCGCGGTTTTTCATCCTTGCCTAAAGGAATGGTTGCATAGAGCGGCTGGAGTCTCTTATCGAGTGCAATTTCTCCAGGCAGCGGTTTGCGCCAATCCACGCCCTCGATGCCCCAGGCGCGGAGGAAACCCTCCTGGGTGTACCAGTAATCAAGCATCTTGATCGCTGCAATTTGAGCTTCCTTGCTGGCCTTGTTGGTTAAAACAAAGCTGGCTCCGGACCGATTGGGGTCAAAGTAAGCGGCATACTGAATTCCCTTCGGACCGGTCAGCGGTGGGATAGCCCAATAATCGTTTTGAGCCGCGGCAGAGAGATACCAGGGGAACAAACCGCCGACGCCCATAATTTCGGGATCATTATTGCCAATCTTCTGTACAGCTTCCCAGTTCTGCGTGAAGGCGCCTTGGTCGAGCAAGCCCTCCTGCACCAGGCTCCGGATGTAGAGCAGGCCTTCTTTCCATTCCGGCTTATTGGCGTTAATATCGACCTTGCCGTCCTTCATGATAAGGTGGGTGGTGAAGTCATCATAGATGAAGGCATTCATTAACATTGTGACCGGACTGCCCTGGCCAATCCCAGCGGTCATTGGAATCTCGTCCGCGATGCCGTTGCCGTTCGGGTCCTTGGTCTTGAAGGCTTCCAGCATGGCTTTAAATTCTTCGGTCGTCTTAGGCGTTGAGATATTTAGCTTCTTCATCCAGGTGGTGTTGACAAAAATTTTTTGGATGTATGTGCAGTGGTAGCATTCACCGTAACCTCCAATGCCGTAGATCTCGCCATCGGGCGCGTATGTCACCGCCTTGTAGTAGGGATACTTTTCAAAGGCAGCCTTGATATTGGGGCCGTATTGATCGATCAGGTCGTTTAGAGGAAGGAAGACTCCCTGCTTGCCATAGAGCAGCAGGTCAGTCTGCGAGAACCTTTCTACATAATCGGAAAGCAAATATAGATCCGGGTAATCGCCGCTTGCTAACGAGAGGTTGCGCTTTTCTTTAGCGGAAGCGGGATCCGATGTAGTGACATCCCATTCGATCTTTACGTTGAATTTCTCCTCGATAAATTTCGTGTAAGAAGAGGTCGCGAGATCCATGGAGGATGTCTGATTAGAGAAAATTTTGATCTTGACGGGCGCAGCGGCTGCTGGCGCCTTCGTGGCTTCTGGAGCTTTGGTAGGTTCCGGAGCCTGGGTGGCTTCAGGAGCCTTGGTAGCTTCTGGAGCCTGGGTAGCTTCTGGAGCCTGGGTAGCTTCTGGAGCCTGGGTTGCTGCCGGGGTGCAGCCCGCGATCAGCATGCTCAACACGGCGAGCAGGGATATGGTATTTAACAGGGTCTTTCTCATGGCTTTCGGTCTCCTTTTCAGTCGAAATTGGCACACTAAGTAGAATTCAGATTTTCGATCATCGTGACCAATATGCGTATAGCTCTCACCTCCTTCTATTCATATGTCAGGATAGGATTATCCTTTGATCGAACCGAGCAGCATCCCTCTGACGAAATATCGCTGGACGAATGGATAAATGATCAAAACTGGAAGGCTGCCAATTACAACCAATGTGTATTTCAATAGATCATTGAGCTGCATCCTTTCCACATAAGCTGTAGCATCCAGCATACCGCCAGCGGCTTTATCCAGGATTAGAATGTAACGAAGCACCAGTTGCAACGGCTGCAAACTGGCAGACTTCAGGTAAATTAATGCTTCAAAGTAGGAATTCCACTGCCCAACGGCATACATCAGGGTCAGCACAGCAATAATTGGCCCGGAAAGTGGAATAACAATCTTCCATAAAAAGTTCAGATCGCTGCAGCCGTCCAATTCTGCAGCCTCCGCCAGCTCTTCCGGGATGTTTAGCTGAAAGAAGGTGCGCGCGATGATCACATAAAAGGCTGCGACTGCCCCCGGGATAATCATCGCCCAGCGGGTGTTGATCATCCCTAACTGTTTTACCACCAGGTAGGTGGGAATCAGACCGCCGGAGAAGATCATCGTTAAGGTGATAAAGAACATCAGAAAACCCCGTCCATACAGCTTGGCGCGCGAGAGCGGGTAGGCAACCGCGACAGTTAGCGTCACACTGATCAACGTTCCGAAAAAGGTATAGAAAAGGGAATTGGCATAGCCCGTGATAATCTGTGGATTGCTGAGCGCCACCTGGTAGCCGCGCAGCGAGAAATCGACGGGAAACAGCCACACCCTACCCGAAGAGACTGCCAACGGGCTGCTGAAAGAGGCGCTGACAATATAAACCAGGGGATACAGGACAACCAATAGAACGATCGCCAGAAAAATATAGACAACAGTTAAGAACACCTGGTCGCCGAAGGATTCCCGGATATGGGTTACATATCTTCGTGGACTCTCACGAACCATAGGTAAATAGCCTCTAATCAATTACCAAAGACTCATGTCTGAAACGCGTTTGGCGATGAAATTCACGAGTACGAGCAGGATCATGTTGACCGTTGAGTTGAATAACCCGACGGCCGTACCAAAGCTGAAATTCGAGTTCAGCAAGCCAATTTTATAAACATAAGTCGCGATCACCTCTGACGTTTCCAAATTGAGCGGGTTCTGCAGCAGGTACACTTTTTCGAAGCCTACCCCCAGCAGGCTGCCCACATTCAAGATCAAAAGAATCATGGCCACTGGCATGATGCCAGGTAAATCGATATTGAGAATTCTCTGAATGCGAGACGCGCCGTCGACTTTTGCAGCCTCGTAGAGCTCCGGATCCACCCCCGTAAGCGCCGCCAGGTAAACGATTGCCGAATAACCGCTGTACTGCCAGACCCCCGACCAAACATAGAGGGATGGGAAGAAGCTCGGAATCCCAAGGAAGTTAATTGGCTGCAATCCAAATTCCTTCAGGGCAACATTGACCACTCCCAGCCGCGGGGAGAATATCAGCATAATCATCGAGATCATGATCACCGTCGAGATGAAATAGGGTGCGTAGGTGACCAACTGCACGGCGCGTTTAAAGAACCCATGCTTGATTTCATTAAGAAAAATGGCCAGCAAGATCGGAATGGGAAATCCCACGATCAGTGCATACAAGCTGAGACCAAGGGTGTTCTTGATCAGGGTCCAGAAGACAGGATTATCGAAAAACATGGTAAAGTACTTAAACCCGACCCACGGGCTGCCCCAAATGCCGAGCACCAAGCGGTAATCCTTAAAAGCGAGCACTGCGTCCACCATCGGGATATACTTAAAGATAATAAAGTACAAAAGTGCCGGCAGCATAATCAGATACAACTGCCAGTATCTGCGGAGACTTTTCCGCGCCATGTACCATTGGGACAAACGTTGTGGGGTGTCGACTCCGGATGGTGCTCGGCTTGTCCCCAAATCAGTGGATGACTGCTGTGGTACCACCCGCTGTTTGATCACGCTCATAATGTATCTTTCCTTATGCTCTTTCGTCAAGACAGTGACAGTTGTAATGGGTACATGATATCTACAGAGCCTACCGTTTATTTGGACCGGGTGGATATTTGTAATTTCACTTTCCACAATGCGATTCGCGCAAGATCAACTCACAATCCAGTACCACCCTGGCTTCCAATGACTCTTCAGTATTGATAAGCTTCAGGAGCAACTCGGCCGCTTTTTGGCCCACTTCAAGTGCCGGCTGCCGAATAACGGTCAAAGGAGGATCGGAAACAGCCGCCCAAGGATGGTCATCGAAGCCGACGATGGCGATATCCTCGGGACAGTGCAAACCAAGTTCTTTGACTGCCAGTAATGCCCCGAGAGAGAGCAGGTTGTTATTGATGAATACGGCCGTTGGACGTTCCGGGAGAGACAGAATCTGCTTCATCGCTTCTCGCCCGCCCTCGATACTGAGTTTCGAAAAGATCACCCAATCTTCGGGTAATGTGATCTCGTACTCCTGCAGGGCTTGAGAAAATCCAGCCAGCCGTTCACGCATCGAAGAGAGGCGTTGAAAGCCAGCCAGGATACCGATCTTGCGATGTCCACACTCGATCAAAAACTTTGTGCCCTGGCGAGCTCCACCTGCGTTGTCTACCCCCACATACGGTCCTTCCAGGCCCTCAAAGCTGCGATCTACGAAGACGACGGGCATACGCTGGGTCTCAGCCTCGCTCAAAACATCCCATCTCTGGCTGGTGGCGGCAGCGATGATGCCATCTACCCGCTGACGGAGGAGAAGATCCAGGTAATTCGATTCGCGCTCGAGGATCTCGCTAGTATTGCAAACGATGATGCTGTAATTCTGGGGTCTGAGGACATCTTCAATGCCACACAGAACTTCGGCGAAGAAATAGTTGGAAGCGTCAGAAACGATCACGCCAATTATCTGGGTGCGGTTGGTCGTCAGGCTGCGGGCGACTGCGCTGGGGCGATAGCCCAGTTCAGCGATCGCCTGCATAACGCGCTGCCTCGTCTCCTCTTTTACGAAGCGGGTAGTGTTGAGTACGTGCGAAACCGTAGCCTTGGAGACGCCGGCTCGTTCAGCAACATCGCTCATCGTTGGTTGTTTCATCATGGATCCTTGTTAGGAAGTGTAAAATAGGATATACTCTGGATAAACCGGTTGCGTAATCGGTTACGTAACCGATTAAATAATACCACGTCAAATATCTCTTGTCAATAACGAATTCTGAAGTGTGTCAACCAAACTTGAAAAGTGAACCATATCCAGTTGAAAAGTGAACTCTGGGAAAGGCGTTACCATTCAGTGAATAAAGTTGAAAAGTGAACTGATCATGTTAGATTTGGCCCTAAAAAGAGGCTATCATGGACAAGCTCCACAAACGTTTTACCAGAGAACAAGTCAGGCTACTATAACTCCGCTATCGTGAAGGAACGATGCAAAGGACCGAGATCGAAGAAACCCTGAACATTGGCAAGACCCGGTTCTTTGCCTTGCTGAGAGAATATCGGCGAGAGCCGGATGAATAGCGATAAACCACAACTGGGTGTCACTGCAGCTAACGGTTAATGAAGTACTTTCGGCTGTCAAAGGATTGTTAGAATTGAAGGCGCTTTACTTAAAGTCAGACATTCCTCCTGACATACCACCCATATTTTTTTAACTAAACACGCATCCGGCAAGAAATCATCAACTTGTTAAGTAACGAGGGACGTTTCACGGAACACGTAGGTGTGACGGTTCGATGCCAGATGGTAGAAAATGAGGTAATTATCAGTATAGCGGACACTGGCCCTGGAATTGCCAAGAAAGATCAAGAGCGAGTTTTTGAACCATTCCAACAAGCGGACTCTTCAATCCGACGGCAGTACGGGGAAAGCGGTTTAGGACTAACAATTAGCAAGCAGTTTATAGAAATGCACGGCGGTAAAATGTGGATGGAAAGCGAACTGGGAGAGGGCACAATTTTCAGCTTCAGCCTGCCACTCGAAAGCTCTTCCCCCCCGCTTGCTTTCGGTGTGAGCCACAGCATGCTGCGCTCTATCATTCCAGATGATGAGATTGGTTACCGTTTGCGAACCAGGCGATCCCAGGCCCCCCCAATATCGACAACAGAGCGGTATGTGATGATCGACCAGGAACAGACCTTGCAGCGGCTGTTAACCCGCTACTTGCCTAATTCAACGGTAAAGGCAATGACGGATGTGGCTTCTGCTACCGAGGCTCTGAATCGCTCTCCTGCTCAAGACCTGATCCTGATCGTTCCTCGATCGGAGGATGTGCGCTCGATCACCCTTGCTAACCTGCCATATGGCACGCCGGCGATCACCTGCTGGTTGCCGGGTGAGCACGAGGCTGCGAATCGCTTGGGCATGGTGGAATACCTGATCAAACCACTGTCACGCGAAAAGCTGCTGACAACCCTGGCCAACCTAGGCTCAAAGGTGAAAACCGTCCTGATCGTTGATGACGAAGAGGACGAGCTGAATTTGTCCGCCTGTCGTCTTGAAGCAGACAGACACAGCTATTCAATCTTGCAAGTGACAAACGGGCAGCGAGCATTGTCTATGCTGCGCAGCTGGCGGCCGGATTTAATGTTGCTCGATTTGACAATGCCCGGAATGGACGGATTTAAGGTACCCGAAGAAAAGCAACGCGACAGCTCCATCAGCGATATTCCAGTAATCGTAATCTCATCTCGAGACCCGGCTGGAGATCCGATCGTCAGCGATACTTTTACCGTGACTCACAGTGGTGGTCTTTCTCAGCGCAACCTGATTTCCTGCATTCAGGCTTTGGGAGAAATCCTAGCACCATCTGAAGTTAAAGAGATCAGAGTTTATAACATTGAGGAGTTAAGTGTGCCTGACGATACCTGAGACGCTCAACCCTGGAGGTGACTTCGAGATAAGAGATGTGCTTGAAACCAGAGCGGCCTACCCCAATGAGATTTTCTGCTGGCGGCCATTTTGGGTTGAATAGGGATCACTCATGAAAGAGACAATCCATGAACTAAAAAAAGCATTCTATGTAGTATGGGATGACTTATGGACCATCTGGATGACAGAGATTTTGTTTGTGGTATGCAGTCTGCCGATCGTCACCGCCCCGGCTGCTTTTACAGGGTTTTACTATACTATGCACGAACTGGCAAACGGAGAATCGGTGGGTTGGCGAACTTTTTTCAACGGTATAAAACAGTATATTTGGGTGGGCTATCGCTGGTTTGGTTTGAATCTGGTGGTGGTGATTATGCTGCTTTTTGACGCTTATTTCTTTTTAACCACCCAGAGCGACTCTGGCCAGGGGTGGGGCTTGTTTTTCAGCGGCATTCCGCTCGGCGTGCTGGTTTTGTGGGGACTGCTAAACCTCTACACATTCCCACTCATGCTGATCCAAGAGAAACCTTCTTATCGGCAAGCGCTGTGCAACAGTATCATTATTTATTTAAAATGGCCTGGTTTCGTACTGATTTTCAGCCTGCTGAGCATTATCATCCTGGTGGTGAGCGCCTGGTTGACCATTCCGTGGTTAATCTTCGGGGTCAGCCTGCCTGCACTGCTCAGCTGTATTGGGTTAAGGGTCATAACCGAAGAAAAAGAAAAAATTTCAGGAATGTGAGTTCCTCAACCGATGACATTTGTATCTTCTAAATCCCAAAGGGATGTTGAGCGATAAACTGCTGGCGGGTGGAAAGGGCTGAGGACATGCACAAAGTGCCTGATGAACTTTGACGGGCTGCCAGAACTACATAAAGGGAGCAAGTTGCACCTGGATAGGCCTGCCAGCCTGGTCAATATCAGGCCGAAACCTGACCGTAATTCTATTTTATCGCTGCAGTAGTGTTGCTATAGTAAATCGAGAAAGGGATCCCATGGATACTGTTCATTCATCAAACCTTGCCGGACCACACCGGTTCTCTTCTCCTGCCGGTGCAGACCAAATTTATAAGGGAAAGATCATCGCCCAGATCGAATCGGGCAGCTTTCTCCTGGCAGCCGAGGTGTTCGAAGAAGGCATCGGTATTGGCCTGTACGAAAATCTCGGCGCCTGGATGGAGAAAGGATTTGGGCAGAGGAGGCCTTGTGCAATCGACCTGATGGATTACACCGGATCTCGCGTAGTGCATGAAGTTGGCTATTCCGCCGTCGACTTCGATGGCCAAACGATGCGATGCAGTGGAACCGTTACAAGCGACGCTGGAAGCGTTTTCCGGTTTGAGGATCATTACAGTGTGCTGGATCATGAAGCCGCATTCCGCTTTTCCCGGAAAGTGACAGTGGAGAAACCAGGCGATGGCGACCTGGGTTTCGGCAGCAGGATCAGCATCAACCTGCTTGACTCGAGTGATATCTATGACTTTAATTTTTTTGCCCCCGGCGCCTGGTATAAACAGAATAGGGGCATAGTAGCGCATGCGCAGGGGAGCGATCTCAGCCAGGAATATTTCTGGTTCCGCGAAACAAGGTATACGTTGCCGTTGTTTATGATCCAGCAAATCGCCAGCGGCAGAACCATCACCATCTGCCATATCGAACCGCAAGTAGACAGCGGCGTATACGAGAATACCATCACCAGTCTTGTTTCCGATACGCTGCGGTACGGCTCTCTGGGCATGCATAAGCCGGGTGGGCTGTCCCTCGATTTCCTCTACCCTGGAACGGAAGGAGAGGAAAACCAGATACAAAAAAACCGCTTTTGGAAGCCTTTTCTGTTCCCGTTGGTTGGCAGGAGCCACCCGGTGAAAGAAAACCTGTCGCATGAATTCACCCTTTGCATCAAACTGGATACGAAGGACGATTTCTACACTGCGATGACTTCGACCTGGAGATACTTCTTCCATCTTTTCTCACCAAAGGTCATCGAGTGCGACAACCGGGCTGTCTACCAGGCAGGGATCGATCTGCTGGACCGCTTCTGCAAGGAGTATTACGGGACGATTGGAGTTCCCTTCATGCTGCAGCTTCCGAACGGAGAGCCGGAGTTTGTTCAATACCAGTTCGGGTTTGTCGGCCAGCAGGCGGGGATCGGTTATCAATTGATGCGGTACGGTCTCAACAATGAGAACAGCGCCATCCTCGCGAAGGGCAGAGCCATGATCGATTTCTGGGTCGATACCTCCCTGGCTCCCTTTGGCCTGCCCCGCACATGGTACGACACAAAATCCCACACATTTTTCGAAAGCGAACCGATCTATATCCGCATGGTCGCCGAGGGCATGGAAGGAATTCTAGATGCCTACCGGCTGATGAAACGGCATGGTGAAGAAATCCCCCGCTGGCTGAACTTTTGCAAGAAAGTAGGTGATTGGTTTGTCAGGAACCAGAACATGGATGGCTCCTTCTATCGGGCCTACAACTTCGATGGCGTGGTCGTGCATGACGGTCTTTATAACACGACCCACCCCATCCGCTATCTGGTCAGCCTTTATCACCTGACCAGGGAGGAAAAATACCTGCATGCCGCTCTGAAGGCCGGGGAATTCAGCTACGAGAATATCTATAAGGACTTTATGTATATCGGCGGTACAGCGGACTTCCAATACACGATCGACAAAGAATCGGGCATCTACGCGATGTTTGGTTTCACAGCTCTTTACGATATTACTGGCGATCCGAAATGGCTCGAAGCCGCTGTCGCGGCAGCCAATTACACCGAAACCTGGACGTACTCGTGGGAGTTCCCTATACACCCCATTGAGCCAACCAACGCTTATCACAAAGCCGGTATCACAGGACAAAGCCTGATCTGCACAGGGCACTCCGGTGCTGATGTATACATGGCTGCATGCCCGCTCGCCTACTACCGGCTTTACCTTTATACAGGCGATGCTCATTTCCTCGCGTTCGCAAAGTTCATCATGAACAACACCAAACAGACCACGAACTGGAAGGGCAACCTGGATTACAAGTACCTCGGTCTTGTCGAGGAGGGCGGAGAGCTAGCCCTGTTCGTGTACCGAGGGGCTAATGGTTGGCTGCCCTGGTGTACCTTTGTCCAGATTGACCCCATCGCGAAATTCGAGGATATATTTGGCAGCGCGGACATCGATGAGATCGAGAAGATGAATCTGGAAGATAGAAGACGGCGCAACAGCAAATATTTCGGTACGGATTAAAGGGCTGAACTGGGAAGTTTTTTCTTAAAAAGCAGCACCAGGCGAATCATTATTTCGAAAGGAAACCTATGGATACGATTTACTCGTCTATCAAAGCCGGGCAAGTGCATCTCAAGCCCAGCTTGTTCCAGCAGCGCGCCGACTTGAACCGGAAGCATATGGTCAGTCTCAAGACGGAAAACTTGCTTCAAAACTTCTATATGGAAGCAGGTCTTTGGGCGCCCAGAGGATCCCTCGAAGAGCTTGGATCGGCGCACTGGGGCTGGGAATCGCCCACCTGCCAGTTACGGGGGCATTTTCTGGGGCACTGGCTTTCCGCCGCCGCGCGACTCGCTGCGTCTACTGGCGATTTGGAAGTGAAGGGGAAAGCCGAATTTATCGTGAAAGAACTAGCACACTGCCAACAAGAAAATGGCGGAGAATGGGTAGGTTCGATCCCAACCAGCTACCTAGATTGGATCGCGCGCGGCAAACCTGTCTGGGCCCCGCACTACACGCTGCATAAAACCCTCATGGGTTTGGTGGATATGGCCATTTATTTGAAGAGCGAGCAGTCCCTGGAAGTGCTGGAAAATGCAGCCTGCTGGTTCCACCGCTGGTCGAGAAAATTCTCGCGCGAGGAGTTTGACAATATCCTCGATTTTGAAACCGGCGGCATGCTTGAAGTATGGGCTGACCTTTATGGTATTACCGGCAAGCAGGAACACCTCGATTTGATCAACCGCTATGACCGGCCGCGGCTGTTCGAGCGTTTGCTGGCCGGTGAAGATGTTCTGACCCACCATCATGCCAACACCACTGTCCCCGAGATCCATGGCGCCGCGCGAGCTTACGAAGTGACAGGGAACGAACGCTTCCGCAGGATTGTTGAAGCCTATTGGAATTGCGCGGTCACCCAGCGCGGCACCTTCTCGACCGGCGGGCAGACCATCGAAGAGGTCTGGACGCCACCATTCAAATTCGCCGCTTATCTCGGTGAAACAAACCAGGAACACTGCGTTGTATACAATATGATCCGCCTAGCCGACTACCTCTTCCGGTGGACGGGTGATCCTCAATATGGAGATTACATCGAGCGGAACCTCTATAACGGCATCCTTGCGCAGCAGCACCCAAGCACCGGGATGATTGCCTATTACCTGCCGTTGCATGCAGGAGGGCGCAAGAAATGGGGCACACCAACGCAAGATTTCTGGTGTTGCCACGGTACACTGGTACAGGCCCACACGCAGCACGACCGGTATACCTATTACCTGTCGGAAGATGGCCTGGCAGTGCTGCAGTATGTGCCCAGCTCGCTCGAGTGGGAATGGAAGGGTACGCGGGTCAGCGTGGCTCAGAGTATCGATTACCGGTCCTCTATCTGGCACAACCCGTTGCAGGAAGGCCTGACCGACCGGAATAACCGCTGGCTGGTGAAATTGAATATTGCCTGCGACCAGTCTGCCGAATTCACGCTAAAAATCCGTATCCCCTGGTGGGTTACCGGCCTCGCGACCATGCTGATCAATGACGAAGCCTTCCCCGTCACTGCCGGCCCCTCCAGCTTCCAGGAAATTAGCCGGATTTGGAACAACGACCAGCTGCAGATTGAATTCCCCAAAGGCTTATGGCTCAGCCCTCTTCCCGATGAGCCTGATACGGTTTCCTTCATGGATGGTCCGGTAGTCCTTGCTGGGCTATGTGAAGAAGAGCAGGTGCTGTATGGTGATAAGCAACACCCCGAGGCCCTTCTTTTGCCGGATTACGCGCCTGATTGGCGGTTTGTTCAGGCACGTTACCGCACCAAAGGCCAGGGGCGCAACCTGTATTTCCTACCGTTGTATGAAATTTCCGATGAACCCTATACAGTCTATTTCCCCATCAAGGAAAAGTAGCGGGTTTTAATGAATCATCTCATAGGATAAAAGAGGAGATTCATCATGATTTACCAACCATCCTCGAATTCATTGAAAAAGCATCTGACTCCACAGTGGTTCAAAGATGACAAATTTGGTATTTATACCCATTGGGGTATTTACTGTGTTCCGGCAAAAGGGCCAAACGCCACCTGGTATCCTGTATGGTGTAAAAACTCCATCCACACCTTCTGGAAAGCCTCCTCATCCCAAATAATGCGACAACTTCATTAAGTTACACCAGCTTACCGAAATGTGGTAAGCTTTTTGACTTGTAGTAGAACACAATTGCTCTCAAGGGAAGGCTCATGATCTTTACACTGCTGATGTCATTATTCTCACTATCTCTCGATCTGTTGGCGATCATCGGTCTTGTCAAGAGTGACAAAGATTTGGAGATCATTATCCTTCGCCAACAGGTGCGCATATTACAGGCTCTTCCGCAAATTTCGTGAAGCTATTGCGAAATAATCGGACTAGAATGGCAAGTCATGCCTTCTTTACAACTTGCCCTACTTGCCGAGATTCTACTGCCATTCTCGTGTACTTTATCTCTGGACGATATCCGTTTAACCACCCCATCTCTGGATTTGCTTGTTGAGAATCAAGAACTTCAAGCAGCTTGTCCAGCTTGTGGAACTTTGGCCTATCGGATTCATAGTCGCTATGGGCGATTGTTAACCGATCTACCCTGCTGTGGTCGTCAACTCCACCTCCATGGGTTGGTTCGGAGATTTTTTCTGCGATGATCCAACTTGTGGCAAGGTCACCTTTGCTGAACAAATGCCTGTTATCGCTCAAAGGTATGCTCGAAAAACACAGAGAATAAAAGAGCGATTGCGCCAAATTGGGTTTGAGTCTGGGGGAGAAGCTGGTAAGCGGTTATCCTATCTGTTCGACATCTCGATAAGTGGCGATCAGATGATTCGTCTGGTCAGAACTGCCTCAGAAGCGGGATGACCAACCCCGAAAGTGTTAGGGATCGATGATTGGGCCTGGCGGAAAAGACACTCCTACAGAACCATTCGGGTGGATCTGGAGAGGAAACAAGTCGTAGACCTCCTGGCTGACCGCAAACCAGAGACCATCGCTCAATGGTTAAAAGAGCATCCCGGGATCGAAATCATCAGTCGGGATCGGGGACAGGAATACATTGAAGGCATAGCCCAAGGTCTACCTTGAGTACTTCAAGTGGCTGACCGTTTTCACCTGCTGCGCAATCTGCTTGAGGCACTTCAACGAATGATGGAACGCAATCCGGTGGAGTTAAAGGCAGCCTCTCAACAAGCTGGAATGGCCACTTGAGCTGCTACTCCAGATCTACCAGTTATTGCTCAAGGGGTTGAGATCGCCAAGACCCATCGACAGGCGCGGTTTGAGGAAGTAAAAACTCTTCAGGGTCAGGGGTTGACCCGGCGAGAAATCGCACATCGGGTCGGATTGGACCGCCGCACAGTCAGCAAATACTTCTGTTTGACTGCTCCACCCAACAGGAAAGGTCTGGTTGGGCGCATTGGGGTTGGGAGCGGGCTGGTTGGAGGCGGAATAATACACGTAGGCTGCCTGAGGGTCGCGTGGGGTAGCAAAGCGGCAGTGCTCCCGGCAGGCTTCAGTATCGCAGGCACAGCCTTCTTTGCCAGCTTCACGAGCCGGGCACGGGCGTTGGGCGGCCGGAACACAACACCTGGGGGTTGAGTGACGACATTTCATGCGAGAGCGGGCTTCTATCAACTGACAATCAGTGGACAGACTGACGCCTCGCTCCAGTGGATCGCCGGGGAAGGTCGAGTGGGTCGGGATGAGGGCATAGGCCATCAGCCCCAGCGCCAGGCTGGTCTGGCAGTCTGCCAGCCAATCCAGGTGAGTGTTGCCCATGGCCATGCGGAAAGTGGATGCACCGGGCAAATCGGTTGGGTCGAAACCCAGGCGACAGCAGTGCCCCAGGCTGCGCTCGGGAGAGCACAGTTCTTGGACCAGTCTTTCCCACTCCCAGCCCTGGTAGACGGCAAGAAAAGCCGCCAGTCCCAGGCTCAAGGGATCAAAGGGGGGTGGACCCAGGTGGCTCTTGAAGCGTTGCGCAAAGTAAGGCCGCCAGGGGGAGAAGTCGAACAGGCGCAGCGTGAGGTCGAACTCGTCCAAACCGATTAGGTCGGCGCTGGAAGGGAGGTCATCCGATGGCTGCCACTGGTAGAACGAGTGGCAGGCGCGCCCACCCCAGGGCGGGGGATGGCCGGGCGTGGGCAAGCGCAGGGGTAGCAACGGCCGGACGATTTCCCAGCGGAAGAGTGCGACGAAGTTGGGGATCAATAGGCGGCGCTCAGCGGCTGGAATGTCGCGGACGGCGGCCAATTCCGCCCGGGGAAAGCTGGCCAGGGTCTGAAATGGGCTATCGGGCGCTTCGACCACCGGGACAATGGGCATGGCGGGGACCCAGACCGTGTTCATCGGCTGGCCCTCCCGCTGCGCCGCCAGGCGTCGTGGAGACGGCGAGCCTGCCGGTAGGCTGGGCGGCTGTCTTGCTCGTACAGGCTGCGCAACCGCATGGAAAAGGCAGGCAGCCTGAGCAACCCCAGGGCTTCGTTGCGCATCTGCCGCACCCGATCCCGCGTCGGTCCCAGTTGCCGTCCAATGGCTGCCAAGGTCAATGGGGGTCGGCCATCCAGCCCGAAGGCCAGTTCAATCACCTGCCGCAAAGGCTCGGGTAAACAGGTCAATTCGTCCTGCAACGTCTGGTGGAGTTGCTCCTGCTGCCAGGATGCCAGGATGACGGCTAAGCTGTCCCCCGCCCGCTGCGGCTCTAGCCACCCTTCCGCCCTGGCTGCCCGCCTTACCGCATTCCACATCCGGTTGCGGATGGCTTTCCCGGCAAAGGTCGAGAAGGTAAATTCCCGTTCTGGATCAAAGTGCAAGATCGCCAGCCACAACCCGATCCACCCTTCCTGGATCAGATCGGCATAGTCGGCTCGCCCTGGACATTGGCGGTGCACGATCAGCGGGATCAGCCGGGTATGCTGCCGCAGCAGCCGTTCCACACAATCCGCACATCCCGCCTGGGCGCAGCCAAAATCGGCAGGATGATCGCCATCCCGGCGTTGTACAATACACATGCGACACCTCCTTGGGTTTTTGGTTCCGATAAACCTAATTTACCTTCGGAGGTGTCGCTTGGCTATTCAGTTGAGTTTGGTTTTCTACTTCGGTTGACTTTCTCTCCTCCGACTTATTGTGCTATCCCCAGGGTGTAGGGTGAAAAAATATCATCTGCGAAGTCGAGATTTTTCGATTTCTGCATTCCAGATTTAATAACTGAACCAATGACTTCACCCTGAAGCTTCGATGTGGTAAGCTTTGCTTTCACATGTCTTCTTAGATTAACAGATGATATTCTATGTTCTTATGGTTATCACCGATGCTGGTTGTGTTAGGCATCGATCTATTGACCACGATCAGGATGACATAATGTGACAGATGTTTTTTCCTATAGAAGGAGATAAATATTTATGGAAAGTGCTGAATACAGGTTAGAACCGCAGAAGAAGATCGCCCTGGTTGCGCATGACAACAAGAAGAAAGACCTATAGGACTTACGCAAGACGCATTTGAGCGGCTGGGGATTTGAGTTGCTGACGCAGATAGTCATCCAGCAAGCCGTGTTTCACTTGATAGAGGGTCTGCTGTGTTTCATGAGCGACTTGTTTGAGGCGAACCCATACCAAAATAGCACAGCCGATGTGATTTCTGACGATTCTTGCCTTGCGACACTGGCAACCTTCGACGCCAGTCAACTGCTTGGTTTCGCGGTGAAATTGCTCGACCTTCCAGCGAAAGCCGCACACGTCTTGAACGACCTTCACGTTGTCTTGCGCCATCTCGTTGGTAACGACATAGTCCGTGCGCTGGGTAGACAGCACTACTCGGAAGACTTTCACCTTGTGTTCAGCCGGAAAACCCTTGATTTTGGTGATCTTGCCATGCTGTTGTTCTGTTTCGGCCCACTCCAGGCTATCCACCCGGCGATAGGGTTGTGAGCCGCCCGAATCGTCCACCTGGCGATTATCTTTGAGAGGACAGTAGTAGATTTTGCCAAACTTCTCAATCTGGAGCATGATTTCTTTGGCCGCATACCAACTATCCATCAAAACCGCCCAGAATTCCAAGCTTTTTGGATAGACACCATTGCGCAACATCTCCAGAACATGATCCAATTTCGTCTTACCGTCACCTGCTGGATCATAAATGCGGTAATCAATGATCCAAAACCGATCTAGCTGTGGATTGATATACACACAAGTCACTACCCCAATCCCTTTGATAACACCCTGCGCATTGCCACTGTACTGCCTTCTCACCAACTCAATGTCGTGCGAAAAGTTCTTGTCAATGACCGTGTCGTCAAATACCAGAAATCCGTATGGCGTTTGGATTACCTGACTTCGCACGTCCTCCCAAACCAGCCGAGGTCGAATTTCATCACCAGCCAAGTATCGGTTCGCCATGTCATGACTGAACTCCTCGGTATGGCCTGCATAATTCGTGAGCGTGTAGTTGATTTGGCTCACCAGCAAATACTGACAATAATCCAAGCGGGTAACTCGTTCTTTTTTGGGTTTCATGCCGTAACGTTACCGGCTTTCCGCCCGATCGTCAACCCTTCAGTCTTGCGTAAGTCCTAACCTATTAGAATGGGCAAAATGGAATAGAAAAGTCCTGGAGAACCATGTGATATATGCAACAGGGACAACAGGCAAACTGCTAGAGAAGGAACTTGGTCTCAACATCATCAAGCTGCAAAGCGGGCCATTAGGTGGCGATCAGCAACTCGGCGCAAAAATCACAGAGGGGGATATTGATTTTCTCATCTTTTTCTGGGACCCGCTCGAACCACAGCCTCACGATACCGACGTGAAAGCGCTCTTGCGGATCGCCGTGGTATAGAATATTCCCGTTGCTTGTAATCGTGCTTCTGCTGATTTCATGATTTCATCACCATTGATGACGGGAGAATATCAGCGCCTCATCCCAGGTTTGGGCGGGAATGGTGAAATGAAGATTGCGCATGATGATTTTTGTGCCATTACCTCGTAAAAGGAGTATTGTGAACGAGTGTTCAGATAGTAATATAGCCAAAGCTAAAACACAAGGAGATGAAAGTTCTCATAAATAATACTCCCCAACCAGTGTACATCGCATATAATTGATGCACCCATTGCTGATGATAGCCAACTTCTATTAACACTTACCATGGAGCATAATGTCCTCTCTGAAACGCCTTTTCATGCTAGACCCTGACGTCGTTTACCTCAATCATGGCTCCTTCGGCGCCTGCCCGCGCCCCGTGTTTAAAGCCTACCAGGCCTGGCAGCGTAGGCTCGAAAACCAACCAATCCAATTCTTCCACCACGATCTACCCGGCCTCGAACAGGAGGCCCACCGCGCCTTGGGTGCTTACCTTCACGGCGATCCTAATGATCTGGCGTTCATCACCAACGCCACCTAGGGTGTCAACATCATTTCCCGCTCGCTGGCCCTGGGTCCAGGGGATGAAATCCTCACCACCGACCAGGAATACGGCGCTTGCGATAATGCCTGGAATTTCGCCTGCCGCAAAACTGGCGCTTCATATGTCCATCATCCAGTGCAACTCCCGGCGCACTCAATGGACGAGGTTGCCGACGAAATCTGGCAGGGGGTCACACCGTCCACAAGAGTAATCTTCCTGAGCCACATCACCTCAGGCACAGCTTTGCGCCTGCCAATCGAGGAAATTTGCCGCCGGGCACGCCAGAGCGGCATACTCACCTTGATCGATGGCGCCCATGCTCCCGGGCAGATCCCACTCGATCTGGAAGCCACTGGAGCTGACTTCTACTCCGGCAATTGCCATAAATGGATGCTGTGTCCTAAGGGCGCCGGTTTCCTCTTCGCCCGGCGTGATGTCCAGCACCTGGTCGAGCCATTGGTGGTCAGCCGGGCTTTTGAACTCGAAAAAGCTGGGACAGACAGCCACCCCATGGTGGATAATTTTTACTGGACCGGAACGCGCGACCCAGCTGCCTTCCTTTCCATCCCGGCCGCAATCGCCTTCATGGAAAAAAATCAATGGGATAAGGTGCGCCAGCAGTGCCATGCTCTGCTGCGCCAGGCCATCACCCGTATCTGCGACCTGACCGGGCTGGCGCCGCTCTACCCACTTGATTCGAGCTTTTACGCCCAGATGGCGCTCGCTCCTCTGACACCAGTGACGGACGTCGCTACCTTTAGAAACCGCCTCTACGAAGAGCACCACATTGTAATGCCTATCAACCAGTGGCAGGAGCAACTGTTCGCCCGCATTTCCGTGCAAGGCTACACTACTCAAGACGATATCGATAAATTATTAAGATCATTAGGGACCTTATTGTCGGAATATGCGAAATAGCTTCGAGATGTGATAAACTCCTACTATGACGGGCCCAGATACGAAACGCTACACGCTTGGTTTTATATCGAGCTGGCACCTTTACGAAGGCACCACAATCGATCCCTATGCCCACGCCATCCTGCAAGGCCTGCGGGCTGCGGTCGCCGAGCGAGATTGCAACCTGCTCCTTGCCTGTGGAATTGGTCCTCTGGCTGGTGGTTCGGTTGGCCGACCAGCCTGGCCGTTGCCTTCACCAGGGAGCGACTTCGTCCCCGTCGGCCCCTGGAATGTAGATGGATTAATTGTCTCCTCTCAACGGCTGACAGGCGAACAAACCCAATACATCCAGGATTTGATCGCAGATGGTTTCCCGGTTGTATTTAATGCAACCGATTTGCCTGGTCCGGCTGTAGCTCAAGATAATTTCAATGGCGTCAAGCAGGCCATTTCGCACCTGATCAGCCATGGTCATCGCCGGATCGCCTTTATCGCCGTAGCCAACTACCCGACAGGGGATTTCGCCGAACGGATGCAAGCTTACGTCGATACGCTTAACGAAGCAGGATTGGAGTATGATACGCGTCTGGTGGCTTACGGTGAGTGCTCTTTCATCGGTGGTCAGCAGGCGATGCGTGAGATTCTCGCCACAGGTGCGCCGTTTACAGCCGTCGTTGCCAATAACGACCGTTCCGGCTTTGGAGCGGTCCGGGTCCTGAAAGAAGTTAACCTGCGCGTCCCCGAAGATGTGGCAGTAATTGGATACGATAATATTTTGGAGTCCCAGGCGCAATCACCAGCATTTTCGACTGTACACAATTCCACCTTCACCCTTGGCTATAGGTTGGTAGATTACCTGATTGAGCGGATCAAAAGCGGTGATCCAAATCTGCCGGTGGGGCGCGTACCCGTCCGCCTGGTTGTCCGCCAGTCATGCGGCTGCCAGCCGGGACGGGAGCTGGCGTCGGATGACGAACTGCCAGCCAGTCAGCCAGGCTTAATCGACGCCCTGGCCCACACCATGGCCGAAGCTTCTCTGATCGAAACCCAGCACATTACCCAGGACGAGGTGGAAGCGCTGTGCCATGCGCTGGCGAGTGTTTACATCCACAGCCTGGAAGATCAGGACTTTTCCGCTTTTGACCAGGCATTGTCCCGGCTGCTGAATCGCTTGGATGAACTGGACGAGGATGCCCTGGCCTGGCATAATGCCATCTCTGTTCTGCAGAAACATATAGATCGCTTGCTGCCTCAGCCCGCCTTACCAAATGCACGCCAACGCGCCATTGAAGCGCTGGACCGTGTCCGGCAGGAGTTCAACGAACATTCACGCCTACAGACTGCACGCAAGTTGTTCCAGCATATGGATATGAGCAACCGCTTGAGCTTGCTGACGGCTCAACTGATGTCAGTGCGAAAGGAAAGCGAAATCACTGCGATTCTGAGAGAGCACCTTGGACCAATCCGGCTTCGCCGAGTAGCGGTAGTCTTGCTGGAACCAGACGGTCCGGATACCATCGGACGCAGCCGCGTGCTGCTTCAAGCGGGTGAGGGGGAAGAATCAGGTGAACAAAGTTTTATCACACGCCATTTCCCTCCACCAGGCTTCTGTCCCGGTCTAACTCCTTTCCAGCTGGCGCTGCTGCCCCTGGTGGTCGATGAACAGACTAACGGATACATGGTCTTCGACGCAGCCAATCTGGAACCCTGCGGCTCTATGGTTCGCAACCTGGCTTCGGCACTCCGCAGCCTTGCCCTTTACCGCCAGGCAATCGAAGGCCGCCGGCTGGCTGAAGAAGCCAACCAGTTGAAATCTCGCTTCCTTTCGATGGTCAGTCACGAGCTGCGCACACCGCTCAACCTGATCGTCGGCCTGAGCGAGATGCTGCTACGCCAGAAAGACCAGGCACCTGTTCCTACCGAGAATCTGTGGCAGGATCTGGAACGAATTTTCAACAGTGCCCAACATCTGGGCTGGTTGATCAGTGATGTGCTGGATCTAGCCAGCAGCGAAGCCGGGCAGTTACGACTTATACGTGAGCCATTGGATCTCACTGAAGTGCTGCAGGTTGTCGCAGTAACCGGAGAACAGTTAGCCCATGGGAAAGATCTCATCTGGGAGGCCCGGCTGCCTTCCAGTGGCCCCTGGGTGTTGGGTGATCGCACCCGCCTCAGGCAGGTAGCGCTAAATTTCATCTCTAATGCGGTGAAGTTTACCGAGCATGGGAAAGTAACCATGGAAGTAACCACCCAGGACGATCAGGTTGCGGTGGCCATCAGCGATACCGGCCTGGGTGTACCTGTAGAAGAGCAGGCTGAAATATTTAATGAATTTCATTGTTCTGAAGTTTCCATAAAACGTGGTTATGGCGGAATAGGTCTGGGACTGGCAATCTCAAGACAATTGATCGAACTTCACCAGGGGACTATCGGGTTATACTCCTCAGGGAAGGAAGGCAGCGGATCGACGTTTTTCTTCATGCTGCCAATCATCCATCCTCAAGAGGCTTCCCGGGAAACAGATACTGAACAACCCGCCTACCATCTTTCAATTGCATTATTAACTGAACAAGTTGAAACTTTTGCCCCCTTAGCTGACCAGTTAACCGGGCAAGGGATAGAAGTAAAAGTTTATCCTGTAGGTAAAGACCCATCCTGGCTACCAAAGCTGCTCGTTTCGAAACCTGGCGCTGTGATCCTGGATGAACAGCTCGCATCACGCCAGGGCTGGGAGATTCTATGCGTTCTCAAACGGCATAAACCTACACAGCAAGTGCCCGTGATGGTCCACTCTTATGATCTCAAAGAAGACCATGGGACTCTGCTTGAGCTAAATTACCTGCAAAAACCACTTTCACCGGATCATCTCGCCGAGATGCTCTATAGCCGGGGGCTTTTAAATAAGGGAGACTCCTCAATTCGGACTATCCTGGTGGTAGACGACGAACCCGGAACGTTGGACTTCAACACACGTTTGATCCAGCAGCAGGTGATAAACTGCAAGGTGCTTCAAGCCCGGAACGGCAGAGAAGCGCTTACCATCATTCGAGAATCTCTCCCAGACTTGGTGCTGCTTGATCTCATGATGCCCGAGCTTGACGGGTTTGGTGTGCTGGAAGCGATGCGCGAAAACGACCAGACACGCAACATCGCCATCGTCGTGCTTACGGCCAAATCTCTGCCTGAAGCGGATATGGCGCGGCTCAATCGGGGAGTTGCCGCCATTTTGAACAAGGGTATGTTCAGCTCAAAGGAGATTGTCGATCATATCGAAGGAGCTTTGTCAAAAAGTCTCACACCAGGGTCGGCTGCCCCAAAAATGGTACGCAAGGCGGTTGCTTATATCCATGAGAATTACCAAGAACCACTCACGCGTGAACAGATTGCTGAATATATAGGGATCAATGCAGACTACCTGACCGTTTGTTTTAATCACGAATTAGGTATTCCTCCGATGACATATCTCAGCCGTTATCGGATCACCCGGGCGCGGACATTGTTGGAAACACAGGAAAAGAATATTACCGAGATCGCAATGGAAGTGGGCTTCTCAGATAGCGCTTATTTCAGTCGTATATTTCAGCGAGAAACGGGCGTTTCTCCACGCGCTTACCAGCGCGGTGTGAGAGCGCCTGGTTAATCACGAAAAGTCCAAAAACTCCTCGTTTCCATGCATGCAAAAGTAATTCAATCTTCCTATTAATGAAAAATATCCCTGTACAACACACCTGAAGCTTTGCCGTTGAACCTGATACTGCCCCCCAATAGTGGTTGCCAGTTATTCCAGTTGGTCAAAAGCGGTGAAACATACAAGCAGATTCCTCTTATTGTTTTTTCAGCAATCCGGGATGAGGCACACGCCAGGAATGAAGGGGCGGATTACTGCCTTTGGAAACCAATCATGTACGACGATTTTTTGTCGGCATTAGAAGCCCTCGGTGTTAAACGCCCGGTCGCGCTAGATCGCTGACATCGGGATGGTTCACTCCTCAATCCCTTTACTTTACATTTGGACAGATCGCGATAGCGCCGGACGGCCTGGAAACTGTGGTAAGGTCTTGCAGATAGATTACGCCATCGTTCGGGAGGGCGAGATTGTCTTGACCGATCTATGGTTTATATTGCAGGCTCAGCGGTTCGCAGGTCAAACGGGTAAGTCGCCTGGTCCAGTTGTGCGGACGACGGCCAAAGCGTTGTATCCACTCCCGCCGCGGATCGATTTTCGCGTTTGTAGCTAGGTGTGATTTGAACCCACGGCCGGGCTTATTGGTGGCATTAGAAGGTGGCGGCACCCGCAGCCAAGCAGTGTTGATGGATGGTGAAGGATGTCCTTTACAGACGAGCAACTCCACCGCTGTCAACACCAATTTCGTTCCTTTCGAGTAAGCCCAACAAGCGATATTATCAGCCGTCAAAGATGTTTTGCGATCAGCGGGGGTGCAAGGGGACGAGGTGCGTTATTTCGTGTCCTCCTTAGTAGGCCCGCGCTTCGGCGCGGAAACGTTTGGTGAGCTTTACCCCAACGCGATCAACCGTTACTACAGGGAGCTGAATGTCGTTTTCGCCCGGGCTGGGATATATCGTCCCCACGGGGTGGGCGTTGTGGCTGCGACTGGCTCCAGGTGTTCCTGGGTAGGTGGGGTCTTTACTCGGCGATGAAGGCAGCGCCTGTGCGCTGGGCTTGTTGGGGCTGCGCGTGGCGGTGCGGGCCTTTGAAAATCTCACGCCAACCCCGACCTCCCTGCTAGAGGCTATCTGCCAGTATTATGGTCTGGTAAAAGAAAATTTTCAACGTAATCTAGTCTATCTTGCGTACCAGAAACCGCTCAGCCGGACTGAGATTGACGGTGTAGCCACTGTGGTGACCAAGTTGGCAGGTCAGGGAGACCCGATAGCCGAGCGAATCACAGCCAAGGTTGCCAATGACCTGTCTGATCTGGCATTGAGCACCGCTCGGTGGTTGTTTTCCCCGACCGAAGCCTTCGATGTGGTGATGGCTGGAGGCCTAGTCAACGCCGGCGATTTAATCTTGATCCCGTTCCGGCGAAGATTATTTGAAGAATTTCCAAAAGTCGTATTTCAAACCGGCAGCGAAGCGCCTGCCGTAGCATTAGGGCGACTAGCGCTCCACGACATCCAGGAGGAAACGTGTTAATCACCCAGTATTTCTAAGCTTTACAAGCCAAAATAGCCGAAATCGCCGCGGACCCGGAACCGATTTAACAGGCAGCCAGTGTCTGCAACGATGCGATGGTTCATGGCGGGATGATCCATGTGTTCGACAGCGGGCACATGGTCTCCAGCGAGCTGATCAATCGCGCCGGAGGGCTGGTAGCGATGAGCCAATTGTCTTTTAACCTGAATGTAACTAATCCGGTCAAGAGCCGGACGGCGGCGCCGGATGAAAAGACGCTTTCTTTTGGCTTTATCAAATACATATTTGAGACCAACCAGTTCCGCCGCGGGGACGTGCTATTTATTTGCTCTGTATCGGGAAAGTCGGCGAATGTGGTTGAACTGGCAATTCATGCCCGCGCCCACGGTCTGAAGGTGATTGCCATCACCGCCCTGGCCTACAGCCCCACACTCGTCTCGGAACATCCTTCCGGCAAACACCTTTACAAAGTTGCTGACCTGGTGCTGGACAATCACGCCCCCTATGGGGATGCCATGTTGGAGGTGCCCGGGCTGGATTACCCAATTTGTCCTGCCTCCGGCCTGGGTGCAGCGACGATCATGTGGGCGGTTGTTGCTAAAATTGTTGAGAACCTGCTGGCGAAAGGGTTGAAACCCACTGTATTTCCCAGCATGAACCACCCCGATGGAAAAATGCTGGTCAGCCAGGTGAAAGCAGAAGCGCTTAAAAAGGGGTATTGATGGATTATCTGGAAGCTGCCATCCAATTGCTGCAGTAAATTTGCCAGACACAGCATGAGGCGATTGAAAACGTCGCCCAGGTCATTGCGGATGCCATTCAGGCCGATCACCTGGTGCACATATTTGGACCCACCCATGCCGGCATCCTGGCGCAGGAGATGTTTTACCGGGCAGGAGGGTTGGTGCCGGTGAACCCTATCCTGCCGCCCGGCTTAACCACCGATGTCAGGCCAGTTACTTTGACTACCCGGTTAGAGCGAACGCTTGGTTTTGGCACTCAGATCGTCGCCGAAACGCCCATCGAAGCCGGGGATGTGCTCATTGTGCATTCTTTTTCTGGTCGCAACGTCGCAGTGGTGGAGGTGGCCCAAGGGGCTCTGCAGCGCGGCGCCTTTGTCATTGCGCTGACGTCGCTGGAATATTCTCGCGCTGTCCAACCCCGCCAGCCCGGCATGCCGCGCCTGTTTGAAGTGGCCGATCTGGTCCTGGATGACCGCGCCCCGGTGCCCTGGTTGAGCTGCCCAGCCTCAAACAGAGGGTTGGCCCAATCTCCACTGTCACCGGCGCTGCAATCCTGAATGCGGTGGTCGTCCAGGTGGCCGAGCTCCTGCTCCAACGCACCGGGGACACGCCCGTATTCTTGAGCGCCAACCTCAATGGCGGCGATGAGCACAACCAATGCTGGATGGAGCATTCTCGCGGGCGGCTGACCTATTTATAAAGCGCCTTCCAAAGCATCGATAGCGCGGAAACACGGAAAAGTCCAAAAACTCCCCGTTTCTATGCATGCAAAAGCCATTCGATTTTCTTATAATAAAAAAATCCCTGTTTGTATGCACTTCTCTCAAAAGTATGTGCACTATAACAATCCCTTTGATCCTTTTGATCGACAACAGTCTTGATTTTGCCTATCTGATCGACCGGTATGGCGCAAAAAGTGGCTGCCGGATTGATCATGCAACGACGATCGAAGGGGCGTTGGCCAAGATCAAACATAATCCACCTGAAGCTCTTCTGTTGAACCTGATGCTGCCCTCGAATAGTGGCTGGCAGTTACTTCAGTTGGCCAAATGCGACGAATCCCTCAAGCGTATTCCTATTATTGGATTTTCATCAATCCGAGATGAGGCACGCGCCAGGGTTGAAGGGGCGGATTACTGCCTTTGGAAACCCATTATGTACGACGATTTTTTATCAGCCTTAGAAGCCGTGGGCGTCAAACGACCGGTTGCGCCAGATCGCTGACATCGAGATGGATTACCCCCCAACTACTTCACTCGATATTCGAAGGAAAATATGACCGAATTGCGAGTTGAAACCTTTGAACTGCCGGGCGTCCGGATCGAGCAAGAAAACCCCCTGCCGTTTTTCAGGGATAAGCAGGTTAATTTGCAGGTACCGGTGCGGGATTCGGTAGATCCCGAGAAGCGCCAGTATTTTGGGAATGCCTCGGGAAAAAGGGTGCTGCCATACCGGATGCAGGACCGTTATGCGCGCAAGCTAAAACCTTATGCAATGCAAGTGGTTATCCTGGAAAATGAATTCTTGAAAGCAACCTTCTGGATTGAGTTGGGCTGTCGGCTGATGTCGCTTATTTACAAGCCATTGCAGCGGGAATTGTTGTTCAACAACCCGGTATTCCAACCTGCCAACCTGGCTTTGCGCAACGCCTGGTTTTCAGGGGGTGTCGAATGGAACGTAGGTCAGGTTGGGCATACTTTCTTCACCTGTTCACCCCTCTTCGTCGCCGCAATTCCGGGTCTGGAAGGCGAACCCGCTTTTCGAATTTACGAATACGAGCGGTGTAAGAACCTCTTCTGGCACACCAATTTTTACCTGCCCCCCGGTTCACCATTCCTGATTGCGTTTACGCGGGTGATCAACGCCCAGCCTGAGGATACCACGCTGTACTGGTGGACCAATATAGCTTTGCCCGAGACGCCAGACGTGCGTGTACTTGCTCCCACCGCCGAAGCCCTGTACATCGACGCTGAGATCCATGGTTTTGGCCAGACTCAAATCCCCTACCTGCCCACATATCACGGTAAGGACGCCACCTATCCGCAGAATGCCCCCCACGCCAACGAATTCTTCTTCCAGTGCCAGGCGGCAGATATTCCATGGGAGGCGGCCCTGGACCGCAACGGAGAAGGACTGATCGAAGCTTCAACGCCGCGGCTGTGCGTCCGTAAGCTGTTCTGCTGGGGGATGCACCAGGGCGGACGGCACTGGCAGGAATTCCTATCTCGACCCGGACACGCCTATGCAGAGATACAGGCCGGGTTAGCCCCTACGCAGCTCCACAGCCTGCCGTTTGAGGCTGGCGGCAGTCGTTGTTGGACCGAAGTCTTTGGATATATCAAAGCCGATCCCGAAAAGGTTCATGGCGCCGATTGGGAAGCAGCCTGGCGCGAGGTGGATAGGACTCTAAAAACTCGGATAACCGGGGACGAGTTAGCTGAGATCGAGGAAAAATGCCTGCTCCAGGCCGACAATCCATCTAATGATTTACTCCAGACAGGTTCTGGCTGGGGTGCGCTCGAGCTGACCAGGAAATCGTCTCAGAAAAACGGGTATGAGATTCCTGCAACCTTTGTTTTTCCATCCGCAACACTCGGCAGGGAACAAAAAAAATGGCTCAGCCTCCTGGAAGAGGGGAGGCTTCCTGAACAGCCTCCTGAACAGATTCCCGGTGATTGGATGGTGCAGCGCCAATGGCGCGAGCTGCTGGGCAAGAGCCTGGAGATTGAACAGAACCAAAACTGGTATGCCCTGCTCCATTATGGTGTGATGCTTGCTGAGGTTTTCAACGATCCCGCTGCAATCACGGCCTGGGAAGAGTCGATTGCGAAAACCCCATCGATATGGGCATACCGTAACCTGGCGGTAATGGCCCGCTCCACTGGAAAGACCGTAGAAGCGCTCGATTTATACCAGAAGGCCTGGGAACTGGCGATCTCTACTCAACAGCACCAGGCGGGTTTTGCACAGGAATACCTGTCACTGCTAAACGAGGCTGGCGAATTCCAGAAAGCCTGGGACGTATGCCAGAGCCTGCCTCCGGAAGCACTGGATTTTGATCCCGTTCAGATCTTGCGCGCCAGCATTGCTTTGCAGGTTGGCTGTCTGGATGAAACCGAAGAGACACTACGGCGAGAATATGCTTCTGTACGAGAAGGCGAGGTCATCCTGACCGACCTGTGGGTTGAGCTCTTGCGGAAGAGGATTTCAGTCGAAACTGGACGGTCTCCTGACGAAATCTCCCGGAAAGAGATCGAGACAGCCTATCCACCGCCGTTAACCATCGACTTCCGCAGTGCCGGGTGAAACAATTGGTAGTTATTTAATGAAAGGAGGTAACCAGAATTTAAAATTCCATATCTAACCAATAGAGATCGTAATGGCAAAGACAGTACATTTTTCAATTATAATCTTGAAGGAGGATAATTATGGCTAATAAAATTTCTCGTCGTACGTTTTTACGAGCTGCCGGCGTAACCGCTGCCGGTGCATTGGTTGCTGCCTGCGCGCCCCAGGTAGTGACGCAGGTGGTGGAACAAACATCGGTGGTGAAGGAAACATCGGTGGTGAAGGAAACATCGGTGGTCAAAGAGACCCAGATAGTGGAAAGCACCAAAATCGTTGAGGTCACGGCCGTTCCGAAAACCGGCCCGACCAACGCCTTGGGAGTAGTCCTGCCGGCGGATGCCCTGCCACTGGACAAGCAAATTTGGCTGATGCCGTTACCAGCAGTCGGAACGCAGATTTCCGGCGCCACCGGTCACGAGATGGAATCCCTCTACAGCAAGGCATACTTCCACGGCCTGGGCAGCGAGCCGCTGACACGGCTCGATAAAGAAGGCGTAGTAGTTGGCATTTCCTGCGAGAGCTGGAAACAGTCTGATGATGGCCTGTCCTGGGACTTCACGCTGCGCAAGGGGCTGGTCTTCAGCGATGGCGCCCCCATTACAGCCAAGGATTGGGTATGGACCTTCCAGCGTTCCTTTGGGAAAGGCTACGACTTCGGCTGGATGTTTGCCGATATCCTGAACTCCAGCGATGTGCTGGCTGGCAAGAAACCCCCGGAAGAGCTGGGCATAGAAGCCGTAGATGACTATACCCTGCGCGTCAAGTCTCCAACGCGCACACCGTATATACCGGCCATTATGGCCTGGGCCTATGTGGCCCCCAAGCAGGCCTACGAAAAGTATGGCGACAACTGGTCGGTGGAACCTGACCATTTCATCACCAATGGCCCATGGCTGCTCACAGAGTTTGAGCGCGGCGTCAAGTGGACCTTTGCGCTGAACCCAAAATACACGGGGGTTGCCCGCCCTTACATGGCTGAACTCCGCGCCCGTCAATTACCGGTCACCCTTAGTGCTTACATAAATGGTGAAATCCCCAGCTATGGCCTGAACGAAAGTACTCCGGCGGGCGAGATCGGGATGGTCAATTCCAATCCGGTGCTGCGCGCCGAATCGCATCCCCAATTCGCCGCCGTAACCTGGTACGTAGGCTTCCACACCCAGGGCAAGTTTAAAGAACTCACCGATCTCAAAGTCCGCCTGGCATTGAACAAGGCCCTTGACAAGACATCCATCGTTGGCGCGCTCGGCCTTGGCTTCGCCTACCCGGCCTGGGGTATCCTGCCCAAGGGCTTCGTCGGCAACTCTTACGACGCCCTCGCAAAAGAAGACCCCAATGTCTTCGATGTGGATGCCGCCAAGAAGCTGCTGGCCGATGCCGGCTTCCCGGACGGAAAGGGCTTCCCCGAGTTCGAGTTGTGGATACGCTCCCCAACACCCTACTTTACCAGTTCCTGCGAAGCGATCCAGGCTGCCTGGAAGAAAAACCTGGGCATCAACGTCAAGCTGGTGCCGGCCGATCACCCGACCTTTACCAAAGCTGTATTCACGGAAAAGAGAATCCCGATGTACTTCGTGGGCTACTCGCTGGACTACTGGGACCCGGTCACCTTCTTAAACGTCTTCCGCACGGGCAGCCGCCATCCCTGGGAGAGTAAGGCGTTCGACGACACCGTAACTGCTGCCAACGCTCAGGCCGACCCGGCGAAACGACTTGCCGGACTGGGAGCAGCCGAGAAGATACTGGTCGACGACTGTGGCTTCGTCTTCTGGTCCTGCAACTTCTCAATCCTCCTGTGGCCGTGCAATATCGCCGGTGGGTGGACTACACCGAACTCACTCGGTTATGCCGCTATAAGCGCATCTCCATACTCTGGCGGTCCGAATGAATATGACGATTTTTATTACACCAACTCAACCTGCCGGGCAGGTTTGAAGTAAGCATGATATCCTCTGTAAAAGTGAGAGCATCTCATATTTACAGATCAATCTCCACCGCCTTTTTAGGGGTGCGGGAAACCCGCACCCCTAAAAAAGTTGTTCTATCCAGTAAACGCATGGTTTCGACCAGCGCACAGTCGCTTGAAAGGCCAACCCTATGCTCCGCCATATACTCCGTTCTCTAGCGGGGATCTTGTGGGTCATTTTACTCCTCTCGATTTTCACCTTCGTCCTGTCACGCGCTGTCCCCGGGGGGCCATGGGATGTGGGAGATATCAAGTTCCCCCTCACCGAGCACCAGATTGACCTGTATAAGGCCAAGTACGGCCTGGACAAGCCAATCCTGGAACAATACCTGCTCTGGCTGCGCAACGCGGTCACGCTCGATTTTGGCTCGCCCTATTTGGCGCCTGAGATGACAGTGACAGGACTGATTATGAAGCTGCTTCCCTACAGCGCCCTGGTCGGCGGCCTGGCTGCCACTCTGGCGCTTATCCTGGGCATCATCCTGGGGGCGATCGCTGCGTCAAAGCAAAACTCGTTGCTCGACATCATCATAAACAGCTTTGCCATTGTAATCGGCACCATACCCGGTTTCGTGTTGGGCTTCTTGTTAGCTTATTACTTTGGGGTCAAGCTGCATTGGTTCCCAACCGGGGGGTGGGAAAACCAGCCCAAGTACCTGGTATTGCCGGTAGTGGCTTATGGCTTTCCAGCCATCGGCGGCGTGGCGCGCTGGACGCGCCAGTGCATGGTTGAAGCGATGTCGGCTGACTACGTCCGGACGGCTCATTCAAAGGGAGTCCGCCAGGCGGGGGTCATGGCACGGCATGTCTTGCGCAACGCCGCCATCCCCATGGTCACCTCCTTTCTGCCGATGATCCCGGGGATGATGACCGGGTCGATGTTTATCGAGAGAACCTTCGGCATCCCCGGACTGGGCCAATATTTTGTGAATTCCGCCAATACGCGCGATTACCCGCTGATCATCGGCATCACAATTTTTTGGGCCGTCCTCATCACTGTCACTTATTTAATCACCGATATCTTGTATGTCATCATCGACCCGCGGGTACGGCTGGAGGCTAAGAAGCAATGACGACTGGCGTGACCCTTCCCGTGCAACCACCCGTCCGTTATGCCGGTTTTTGGGCCGGGGCATGGCGGCGCTTCCGGCGCAATTTTCTCGCTATGTATGGAATAATCTTTGTCTCCATCATTGTGATTGTGGCCATCTTTGCGCCGATACTGGCTCCTTATGGACCACTGGAAACGGATATCCAACACACCCTTTCAGCGCCCTCTTTACTGCACCTGATGGGCACGGATGCAGTCGGACGAGATCTGCTCTCGCGGATCATGTTCGCAACCCGTCCTATGCTCCTGGTCGGCGTTATCACCCAGGTTATTTCCATGCTCATCGGCGTTCCGTTGGGGATTATCGCCGGCTACGCCGGTGGTATCTTCAATTATATAGTGCAGCGCCTGGTCGATTTCTTCTCCGCCTTGCCCTGGTACCTGTTGGTGCTGTTCCTGATCATGATCCTGACGCCCAGCTTGAACAACCTGATTATCGCACTTACGATTACCAGTTGGGTCTATCCCTGCCGGGTGTCCCGCGGGCTAACTCTATCAGTCCGGGAAATGGATTATGCTGAAGCAGCACGGGCACTGGGAATCCCGACCTGGCGCATCTTAATCAACCACATCCTGCCGCAGACCGCTCCACTTCTGTTGTGGAGCTTCGCGGTCGGCATTCCGACTTTGGTGTTCGCTGAAGCTGGGATGAGCTTCCTGGGGTTGGGTATCCGCCCACCTGACCCAAGTTTGGGTCAGATGTTGGGTACCGCCGGACAATTTTGGCAGTTCTTTCCGCATATGTTCATATTCCCCAGCTTGATGATCATCCTGTCTATTTTGGCCTTCCAGGGCCTGGCCGATGGGCTGCGGACAGCAATCGATGTCAACGTCAATATCTGATCCAGGAGAAATCTGACGGAAAATCGCCCACTATTAGAGGTCAACAACCTTGAAGTCGCCTTTTTCACCAAGGATGGGGTCGTGCGGGCGGTGAATGGCATCTCTTATGCCGTGGAAGAGGGCGATATCCTGGGAGTAGTGGGGGAGAGTGGTTGCGGAAAAAGCGTCAGTATGATGTCGATGTTGCGCCTGCTGCCCGAACCGCCTGCCCGCATTATGGGCGGCCAGGCCCTGCTCAACGGGCGTGACCTGCTGCGGATGAAATCAGCCGAAATTAACCGAGTGCGCGGCGCCGAAATAGCCATTGTCTTTCAGGACCCGATGACTTCACTCAATCCGGTAATGACCATTGGAGACCAGATAGCAGAATCAATGCAGGTGAACCTGGGGATGTCGCATCACCAGGCCATCCAGAAAACCATCCAGCTTCTCGAGCGGGTGGGCATCCCCAAACCCGCTGACCGGGTGAAAGACTATCCCCACCAGTTTTCGGGGGGGATGCGCCAGCGAGTGATGATTGCTA
>Ga0315289_10001900_pt1 | contig 32369 bp, 41 predicted proteins | sample YL17G11_40_MG_FD_203452 | JGI IMG/M metagenome (GOLD analysis project Ga0315289, IMG submission 203452) | Sediment microbial communities from Yellowstone Lake, YNP, Wyoming, USA - YL17G11_40 | ecosystem: Environmental > Aquatic > Freshwater > Lake > Sediment | place: USA: Wyoming | collected... | reverse complement strand
ACTCAGATGCATTTCTATAGAAAGCCCAAGCGATTTGGAGGTTTAAAAAATGCTCTCTAATAAGTTAAATTTCTCCATGCTAAATACTTAATAGAGAGATGTTCAACTTCATACTGCGCTGGAGAGTTAATCATTAAATGGCTAAGTTCAAGGTTATAGTGTCTGATCCTGAAACAGGAACTTCTAAGGTGGTTGAGCTTGAAGAGTCTCGCGCTATTCCGCTTGTTGGAAGAAAAATTGGAGAAGTAGTAGATGGCACTATTGTGGATTTACCATTTCATAAACTGCAAATTATGGGTGGTTCTGACAGGGACGGCGTGCCAATGCGACCGAGCGTTCACGGCGGTGTCCGCAGAAACGTCGTGTTAAGCGGGGGAGTGGGGTTTAATCCGCATGACAGTGGGGAAAGGAGACGGAAAGCGGTGCGGGGAAACGTGATAACGGACGATATTGTTCAGGTTAACGCGAAGATTGTTGAAAAACCAAAAAAGCCTGCTAAAAGCAAGACAGAACAGGCTACGCAAGAGGCATAAGTTAAGCGAACGATTACGCTGACTGGTTCGAGGGTTTGCGGTTTTTTTCCGTTAGATGATTACGTTTCTTGACAAACAAGCCTTCCAAAGCGCATGCTAAGAAGCAAACTTACATCCTTCAGCCTGAAACAGCACTTCTCTGCGTAATGCAATGTATTTGGAGCCTAATAGAAATAGCATGCTGAAACCTATAGGGGGTCTACCCGTATTGGCGCCTTTCACAACCAAAAACAGGCACCACCACACGCTCAAGTTGAACCTACACATTAGAGGGCTAAAGTCTTTTCCGAAGCGCTAGGCGCCACCAACCCTTCGCCAGTTAAACACAGGTTGAACCTATTTATAGAGGGGGTATAAGCTTTTCCGAGCACTAGAAACCCGAATAGCGCTGGTAACCGCTCAGCGTTAATACTTATTAACTTCCATCATTTAATCCTTCAATGAACCATAAACATTTGCGGAAAAGAAAAGAATGACCAGCGAAAATAAAGCCTTGCCAAAACAGCCAGAAGTAAACATTGGCACCATAGGTCACGTAGACCATGGAAAAACCACCTTAGTACAAGCCTTAACAGGCGTTTGGGCATCACGACACAGCGAAGAACTAAAACGAGGCATAACCATAAAACTAGGCTACGCAGACATGCCAATCTACAAATGCCCAAAATGCGAAACACCAAAAAACTACTCCACCAAACCAGTCTGCCCAGACTGCACCTCAGAAGCAATCTTCGTTCGCGCCATAAGCTTCGTCGACGCACCAGGACACGAAGCGCTGATGGCTACCATGCTTTCAGGAGCAGCCATAATGGATGGAGCAATCCTTGTAATAGCCGCTGATGAACCCTGCCCCCAACCGCAAACACGCGAGCACTTAGCGGCAGCTGAAGTCAGCGGCATAAAAAATATAGTAATCGTACAAAACAAAGTTGACATTGTAGATGAGAAAAGAGCACTCAAAAGCTACGAAGAAATCAAAAACTTCACCAAAGGAACAATAGCAGAAAACGCCCCAATAATCCCAATCTCAGCACAACGAAGAATAAACATAGATGTTCTCCTCAACGCCATAGAAGAGATTATACCCACACCAAAAAGAGACGAAACCAAACCGCCACTAATGAACATAATCCGCTCATTCGACACCAACAAACCCGGAACAGCCATTGAAGAATTAAAAGGAGGCATCATCGGAGGAACCATAGCCCAAGGCAAATTCACAGTCGGCGACGAAATAGAAATACGCCCAGGAATCAGCAACGAAAGAGAAGGCAAAACAGTCTTCGACCCGCTAATCAGCGAAATAGTCAGTTTACAAGCAGGCGAAAAAAACGTAAAAGAAGCGTTTTGCGGAGGATTAGTTGGCGTAGGAACCCTCCTAGACCCATCATATTCAAAGGCTGACGGTTTAACCGGAAACATCGCTGGAAAAACAGGCTTACTTCCACCCACACTATCAGAATTAACTTTGGAAACACGTATCTTGGAGCGAGCTGTGGGAACAAAAGAGCTTTTGAAAGTTGAAAGAATCAACCTCGACGAAACATTACTCTTTCATGTAGGAGCATCTGTGAACCTAGGAAAAGTTGCTTCAATAAAGAATAACATAGTTAAAATCAAGCTGACCAGACCAATCTGCGCCCAAGCCGGTTCAAGAGTAGCAATAAGCAGGAAAATCACGGCAAGATGGAGATTAATAGGATACGGGATAATATTAGATAAGCCTACATGAACACTTTGATAGGCTCAGAAGTCTAGCCAGAGGATTTTATCATTCTCTGTTGCTTCAAGAATTCGTGCGCTTTCTGCAGTATGTCTTTGGCGTTTTTGAAAGTAAGCTTTTCCATAGCACCTTGATAATCTTGCCAGTCATATCCCACATGCTCATAGGACAACTCGACTTTTTCAGTATGAGCTCCAATGAGAAAGAAGACAACTTCTTTGTGGATTGTGGCGCCTTGCCGTCTATAGAAATACTCTATTTTTTCCCTGAAGCCATCAATAAATTGAGCGTCAACTATGCCTGTTTCCTCTTTAAGCTCTCGCATAACCGTTTCTTTTTCGCTTTCGTTTGGCTCAACGTTGCCTTTTACAAAGTCCCAGTGGCCAGCTTCATAGTGCAGCAGAAGATAGGTAACTGCAACGTTTTTTACAAATACTATTGCGCCGCAAGATTTTTCACTAAGCATAGTCCTTCACCAGAGCAAAGCATGGAAATCAAATGTTTAGGTTAGTGATTTAAAGGTTTCATTAAAATCTTAAAAACAAGCTAGTTTAAGTTTACTCTCAGAGAACTTAAAGAAATGGTGCACCGCTGTCTTGAAGCACCTTTGGAGTGCAAGGTTAAGATGTCATTCGCACAAGCGCAAAGAGAAACGTTGAAGGTAATTCTGGACTCAAATGCTCTGTTTGTTCCACTTCAATTTAAAATCGACATTTTCAGTGACCTACAGCGGCTGTTGAACAGGAACTTCGAGTTAATTCTACTCTCCCCAGTCAAAAGGGAACTGAAAGCTCTTACTGAAAAGGGTTCGCCTAAAATGCGTAAAAACGCTTCTTACGCGTTGAAACTTGCTGAGAAATGCAAGTATGTTGAAGTGGGCGATTTAGCCTCAGCACTCACCGATGACATTATAGTTAAAATAGCCAAGGAGTGGAGTTCCCCCGTGTTTACGAACGATAGGCAGCTTAGGAAGAGGCTAAAAGATATAAGTGTGCCAGTGATTTATGTGAGACAAAAATCGCATCTCGAGATTGACGGGATGATATAACCGATGTTTAAACTCATTACGCTGCAGGATACTATCCGCATTCCGCCTGAAACCTTCGGCAGCCCTATTGAAAAGGTAGGCCGCGAACAGGTCAAGACGAAATACGAGGGAATCGTGGATGAAGAATTAGGCTACGTCATCGCAGTGACCAGCGTTGAAGTAAGCCCTATAGGAAAGATAATTCCAGGCGACGGAGCTACTTATCACAAAGTAACGTTTTCGCTCTTAACATTCTATCCTGTAATTCAGGAAATAGTTGAGGGAGACGTGGTGGAAATCGCGGATTTCGGAGCGTTCGTGCGCATAGGTCCCGTAGACGCGTTGCTCCACGTTTCGCAGCTCATGGACGATTACATTTCTTATGATGAGAAACAAGGAGTCTTGCTGGGAAAAGAAACCAAAAGAAAACTGACAAGCGGAGATCAATTACGCGTAAGGATAACCGCGGTTTCTCTAGGCAGGGCGGGAAGCTCGGGAAAAATCGGCGTAACGGCTAGGCAACCTTTTCTGGGCAAGTTAGAGTGGATTAAACAGGACGCATCAAAAACAAAAGAAGCAACAGAAAAGAAAACAACGGAAAGCAAAGAAGAAAGTAGCAAAGAACAGAAGTGACTGTGATGAACGAGAAAGCATGCGCAAACTGCCATTTCATAACAAAAGAAAATGTATGCCCAAAATGCAAATCAACAAGTTTAAGCGAAGATTTCAGCGGCATAGTCATCATGTTTGATCCAGAAGGATCAGCCATTGCAAAGGCAATGAAGATAAAAGAGAAAGGACGCTACGCTTTAAAGGTCAGATGAGGCTAAATCCGCCTTTAAAGTTACCATGCGCACTAAGAGCACAATTTACGGTTAAGTACTGTTCCAGTTCAAGGTTGAAAAGGAAATGGCTATTGCCTATAGTGTCACGCCAGAACTTCGGGCGAAATTTAAAGAGCCTTTTGGTATGTTAATCCGAGGGACGTATTCTGAAACCATCAGCAAATTGGAAATTATTGTAAAGAGCGAAAAACCGCCCAAGATAATATCCGTTGGAGACACGGTTTCACGAAATCTGCATGAGCATAAGGTAGACCCTCAACTGTTGATTACAGACAACAAGCGCATGAGAAAGAGAATACAACCAAGAATCTTCCCAGCCAAGAGCGTTATTCGCGTTAAAAATCCTCAAGGAACAATAACCGAAGAAGCGATAATTGCGGTACAAAAGGCACTGGAGAGCGAGAAGCAGGTTCACATAATCGTGGATGGAGAGGAAGATTTGCTGACGCTTGTTGCCGTTTTGCACGCGCCCGAAGAATCATTGGTTGTTTATGGGCAACCGTATGAGGGCATCGTCGTCGTGAAGGTTACACCAGAGAAAAAGGCTGAAGCCATGGAAATTCTAAAAGCGATGAAAACTGCTCGAAAAGCTAAATAAGAAGATAATTGTATGAACTCAACGCCCTAAGCAAGTGAAAGAGCGATGGAAGTCAAAATAGTATCAGCGAAGGAAAATCCCCTTCTGAAACGAAAAGAAGTGAACTTCAAGGTAGAACATGGTCCGCAGGGAAAAACGCCGCCAAGGTTAGAGGTCAAAAAGGCAATTGCTGCTGAATTGAAGATAGGTGAAGAATTGGTTTTTGTTGAGAAAATGCGAACCATGACTGGAACATGCACTGCCGTTGGAGTTGCTAATGCTTATGAAACGGCAGAACAAGCCAAACTCATCGAGCCAGAATACATAATAAAACGGAACAGTCCACCTGAAAAACCGAAAGAAGAGGCGAAGGAATAACATGTCCAAAAAAGTAACTAAAAAAGAAGAACCACCTGCGGAAGAAGCGAAAAAGGAAGAGAAGAAAGCAGAAGAGGCGAAACCTCAAAAAGTCGAAAAAGCCCCCAAGCCAGAAAAGAAGAAAAAAAAGGAAAAAGGCATTCACTCCTTGTACAAAATAGAAAACGATAAGGTTGCGAAGCTACGCCCAACCTGCGAGAGATGCGGACCAGGATATTTCATGGCGGATCACCACGACAGATACACTTGTGGACATTGCGGTTTCACACGGTATAAACGCTCTGAAAAATAAGCAGTTTTAAATTCTGCGGGCACTGATATTTTCTGTTGATTTAGATGACTAGAGTTAACGTGGCAATAGCGACTATTTCAGCCGAACGCTTCTGGGATATCAGAAAACCTATTCCGCCCATCCAGATAAACACGAACATTAACTTGGTGGGCATGGAGAAAAAGGCTGATGGCTCGCTGGATGTCCCATTTGTTTTGACAATAAACTACAATCCTTCAATAGCGCAGATAAGCCTTAAAGGAAGTGCTTACGTCTCTGGTGACAAAGGCGAAATCGACAAAATTCTCAAAGAGTATGAAGAGAAGAAACCACCGCCCCCACTGATTGTGCAGTCAATATCCAACGTTGTCTTCATCGAATCCGTGCTTATATCGAGAACGTTGAACATTCCGCCACCTATTCCGTTGCCACAAATACCAGAAACGAAAGTGCCCAGCGTAAAACCTGAAGGAAGAGACTATAGCGCTTAACCCTAGCCGCAAGTCACGGATATTCTTTAATATCAATAAACCAAGACAGCGCTCAGTCAAGTTGGAAACATAATCGAGAGGCAAATCACGCTGTGATTTTTCTGAAACTAACCAGCAATTCACTCTGCAATTCAGTCTTTATGTAAGTGGCTACAGTTTGTTCAGGGCAACAGATAGAAACAAAACTAAACGAACACAAGAATTTTCGCAAAAGAGTGAAAGAGAAAGGGGCTTATTTTAATGGCACGTACATCGAAGACCGCGACGCACCAATACCTGGCGTTCCATGCCTAACAGGCTTGTTCGTTATCGCAAACTCGCCTAGGTAATGCCCAATCATCTCTGGCTTTATCGTCACAGGGAGAAATTCCTTGCCATTGTGAACTAGAATTTTCATCCCTACCATTTCTGGCAGGATAACTATGTCCCGCACATGAGTTTTTATGGTGACGTCGTTCCCTTTTTTGAGGGCTTCTTGGGCTTCTCGCATCTTTCCCAGCAGTATTCGCTGTTCTGGCGTCAAGCCCCGCTGGAGGCTTCTTCTCTGCCTTGAAGGAAGCAGATTAATGAACTCGTCCATGGACATGCCTTGCAAACTGTTAAGAGTGTGGCCTCGATACATGAATTCTTTCGGCATTTTTATCTCACCTCATTGCTAATTCTTAGACACTATAAACCTTCTCTTATGGCGGCGGAGCGTGCACTTTTCCCCTTTCGACCTGCACCTCTGGCGGCGATCAATCCGACCTTCTGTCCGGGCGGTGCGCCGTGAGAAGTCGTTGTACACTTGCGCGCGCTGCGTTTGCTGCTACCATAAGGGTGACAAGCCGCAACCATCTTTCTGCCACTGGTTCTCGGATACTTGTGACCCTTCGCTTTCATCCAATGAAACATCGCACCAGCCTTCAAGAAAGGCTTGTCCGTTCGACCAGCGCCAGAAACAACGCCAATGGTAGCCATGCAATAATCGTTAACATACCTTGTGCGCCTAGACGGCAACCTGATCATTGTTCCCTGAGGCGTATGACCTACGACTGTGGCGTAGGCGCCTGAAGATTTCGCGAGTTTTCCTCTGTCGCCTGGGCGGAGTTCGAGATTGCAGACTAGAGTGCCTTCTGGAACTTTTCCAAGGGGGAGAATGTTGCCGACTTCCGCGGGGGCTTTTCCGCCTAAGCGAACTTGTTGCCCCGTGTAGGTTCCTTCAGGAGGCACTATGTAACATGTTGCTCCGTTTTCAAATTTTACGTGTGCCAAGGGTGCTCCGCGTCCAGGATCATGGACGAGAGATTCTACGACGCCACTTATTGAAGCTTCAAAAGATTCTTTTGGCGCCATTGCTGGATACTGGGCAGGCGCAACTCTCTTGTGTGTTGAGGCTCTGAAAGTTGAGCTGCCACGACCGCGTCTTTGAGCACGAATTCGTTTTCCCATTAATCAATTCTCCAAGTGATTTTACAAGATTCCAAGTTTGATGGCAACATCCGACGCTTTGTATTCGGGGGTGAGTTTGACGAAGGCTTTCTTTTCGCCTTGTGGAGTTATCAGCATGGTGATTTTTGCCACTTTCACTTCGTAGAGTTGCTCAACCGCCCGCTTCACGTCGTTTTTTCCTGCTTTCAGGTTGACTATGAAGATGAGTTTGTTGTCTTTTTCAACCATGAGACTGGCTGATTCTGTCATCAATGGATAAAAAATGACGTCGAAAGAGTCCATTAGGCGTTTTCTCCTTCACCATATAGTTTGTCTAACTGTACGATGGCGCCATTCGTCCACAAGGTCAGTCTACCGGGATGCGTGCCCGGCGCCAATATCTCAGGATTAAGGTTGTTAACTGTAATAATGTCCACGCCTGGAATGTTACTTGCCGCGGCTGCTAAGCCCTTATTCTCAACCACAACTATAAGGGGCCCTACTGCTTGCTTCATTTTTCTGCCCCGTCGCTTGCCTTTACCTGCGCGGATTTTTCTGCTGGCTCTTACACGGTGAATGTCCAACATTACGCCTAGATTAAGCAGGACCTCTTCAACTTCTTTGGTTTTGGTTAACTCTTCAATAGAGTCTGTCACTATTAGGGGAATTTGGGGAACGTTTTCGATTGCGTGTCCTCGGGAAGCTACAGTGTCTTTTGACGCTGTGGCAGCTATAGCCGAAAGTAGCGCTAAGCGGGTCTCTTTTTTGGAGATTCGTTTTGTGATTTTCTTTTCAGACCGCGGGGGGTGAGGCTGTCTTCCGCCAACCGTTCCAGGGGCGAATGCGGCTCTTCCACCTCCGCCTTTTACTCGGGGTATTCGTGCTATGCCCATGCCTGTGCCGCGGGATTCTGCGGAGGTTCTTTTTCCAGCCATTGGGTCTCTGCCTTGGGGTTGAAGCTTGTGAGATTGGATTGAGAGTACAGCGCGTTTTATTACGTCTGGTCTCAAGGGCGTTGCAAAAACGCGAGGAAGGGTTGTTTTCCCTATGGGTTTTCCTTCGAGGTTAAAAATTTTCGCGGTTTTTTTGGGGGGCATTGCTTTTCACCGTTATTTTCCTTGGGGCGATTCTAGTGATACGTACGTGATTTGTGGTGGTGTTTCGGTTATTTCTTTTGGTGGTCGTGCTGGGTAGCGTAGTCGTATTGCGCGTTTTTCCGTGCCGGGCACGCTTCCTTCGATTAGTATGTATGGTCCTTTGAGAATGCCGTATCTTATGTAGCCGCCTTTGACGGTGACTTCTTTTCCGTCTTTGCCGATTCTTAGGATACGTTTGTTGTATTCGATTCTTTGGTGGTAGCCCATTTGTCCGGCTCGTGGTACTGAGTACGTGACGTGGTGGGGGTTCCATGGGCCTAGGGTGGCTACGCCGCGTTTTGTTTTTCGTCCTTTGTGTTGTAGGATTGCTACTCCCCAGCGTTTGACTGGGCCTTGGAAGCCTTTTCCGGTGGTTATGGCGCCGACGTCTGTGTATTGGCCGTCTTTGAACACTTCTTCTGCGGTTACTGTTTTGCCGAGTAGGGCTTTTGCGTATTCGAGTTGTTGTTGGGTTGTGCCTCCGCCGAGTTCGATTTCGTTTATGTCTGGTTTTTTCTTGGATAGGCTGGTTTGTTTTGGTTGGGTTGCGGTTATGACTCGGATTTTGGTTATTGTGTCGAGGGTTTTTTGGATTTTTTGGAGCATTTCTTCGGTTTTGAACTTTTCTGGCAAGATTAGTGTGCGTTCGAGTTCTTGTGGTGGGTCGTTCATCCAGGCCTCTGTGAGTTGGTTGAGGCCGTAAGGCGTGTGTGTGTAAGTGCGTATGCCGCATATGAGTATGGGTGGAGTTTCTAATACTGTGACGGCGCGCATGACTTCTTTTCCGAAGTGGGGTGAGCGTTTTCTGTCTTCTATTGTGAAGATGTAGGTCATGCCTGCCTTGTAACCTGTAAAGCCTAGTAGCCTAGGGGTGTCCGCGGTTATTTTTGGCCAGTAGCGGATTCGGGCTACGTGGTGTGTGGCGCGGTGTCTAGGCAGGTAGGCGAGTGATCCGTGTTTTGGGGAGTGTTTTTTTCGATGACCCATTGTGTTTTCGCTTCGCGAAGTTTAGCAATGAGAAATTAGAGTTATAAACGTTGCCGTTAGTTGTTATGGTCTGGTTGTGTCTCTAGCGTTTGGTAAAAACTATAGCCCCCTTGTATAAAGGCAGAAACAGCAAGTGACTTGCAGGTTCAGCGCAGAAACGAGGGTTCTACCCGTTTCTACTGAAGAAATTTACGAGTTCAGAAAGTAACGGAATAGAAAAACAATCTCGCCTGATTTTGATGAAAAGAAAAAATAAAAAGATATGGGAAACGAAGTAAGATTTTAGCTTGTAAGCTTAATATCTTCGCGGTGGTCTTCGTTTAGCGTAACATTCTCGGCAGTACACTGGCCTACTTGTGTCTGGTTTGAAGGGAACTTCGCATTCTTTTCCGCAGTCGGCGCAGGTTGCCTTGTGTGATTCTTTGTTATACATTTTGCTGTTTCAACTCCTTTTACTATTTCGCGCAAAAAACGCTTTTGCACATTCTCTCCAATTGACAACCCTGTATTAAACTTATCCATTCGTGAATCAGGGTTTAACATCTTCAAATAACTGGAACAGATATTCCAGACAATATTCATTACTGAGAAAGAAGCATTTCTGAGCATTGCCTTGTTATTGTTGACTCGAGAACCCCACAAACGTTAACTACTTTAGTCCTGGTATGTTTGTATCTACAAGGTTTATTTCTAACTCTAAACTTACTGATCCCTCGCCTGTCATGCTTAGTTTCATTTGCAACGGCCAGCCAATTTGCTTGTCAACATAAATCGTCATTGTTGGACCATCAGTTGTGTACTCGTAGACAATGCAGTCTCTGTTTCCTATGCCAGTGAAGTACATGTTTTTGGCTTCGTAGCTGTTGACAAGAGTGCCGCTCTCTACTGTGTACACGTTGTTTGACAGGGGAACCCACATAGTGGTTTCGTTCTCAACAGACGTGCCCAAGCTTGCGCTCATAAGGAGTTTCACATGTGTACTGTTAAAGTCAACCACTTCCTGCCGCACCGTAAAATCAATACTCACTGAGTACAACGATGCCGAGCCTGCATACTTCGCGTAGGCGCCCTTGAACAGCCAAGCGGACTGCCCTGAAGGCTTCAAAAACAAAATACCCGCCAAAAGAGCACTAACCACAACGGCGATGACAACCAGAGCTAAAGCTGCAATTTTTAAGCTGCTCTTTGGTTTTGCTTCCACCGTTGATGGAGAAGTAGAACCTGCGGCATCGGATTCCAAACCGTAAACACCGCACGGAAATATAGAAAACGGATTAAAAATAGCTTATGACTTCCAAATATGAATCACAGAACAAGCATCAAATCGTAGCTTCCATGAGGGTTATCGTCTCGAAAAAAGGCAAAGCACGACTTGCCATGACCCTTGCACGCATGCCCTGCACTGCGAATTTGTATACAGTTTCATCAACGCCACTAAGCGTAGACTGCATCAGAAGAACACGCCCCGCCTGCTTCAGGTGTTTTGGTGCTTCAGAAATAAAGCGGTCGATGATTTGCCTGCCCGTAGTGCCTCCTTTCCATGCGCGTTCAAGCCAAGAATCGCCTTCTGTGTCATCTGTCGGCAGGTAAGGCGCGTTAAAGAGGATAACATCAAACTTTGCCTCCTCACTTAAAGGCGTGAACAGATCGCCCTGCACAAAACCCATCTTACTACGTACATTATTGAGCGTTGCGTTTTCTTTTGCGCATCGAACAGCGTGCGGATTCACATCCACAACGACAACTGTGCTTGCCTCTTTTGCTGCAAGCACACCAAGTATGCCGATTCCTGTGCCCATGTCAAGAACTTCGTCGCCTTCGTGCACGTTGAGGTTTTCGGCGAAGAGAAACGAGTCTTCGGCAGGTTCGTAAACGTTCTCCCATGTACTGAAAACATAATCCCTGAAATACACACGCTTAGATGACGAGTGCATTTGCTAACGCTCCGATTTCTTCAGGCGACAGAGCTCTCACTCGCTTTTCACGAAACGGAAGTCCGCAAACCAACTTTTTAGCCTCTTCCGCTGAAAACCCACGTACACTCTTAATGAAGGGAACAACGGCGTTACTGACTTTCTTGTTACGTTCGGTAAAAACCAGCCGCAACATCTGCCTGAATAACGCCACGTCTTTCACTTCGAAAGGCGCCGTTTCTCGCTTCTTTAAACGCACGATTACTGAATCCACTTCGGGCTGCGGGAAAAACATCCATCTCGGCACAGCATCCAACAGTTCAACCTCCGCAACATAATATGTGAACACAGTTAGCCACCCGTAGTCCTCAGTGCCAACAGAAGCCACGAGGCGATTTGCGAATTCTTTTTGAAAAACCAAGACGGCGCAGGCAAAGTCTCGATTGAAAAGCCACATTAGCAAACGCGAAGAAATCTGGTAAGGCGGAATCGAAGCCACCTTGTTGAAAACGGGAACGTGTGCTTTCAACACGTCGCCCTCAACTATCGTAACGTTGGCAACGCCTCTTAGCTGTTCGCGCAACACCTCCGCAACGCACGGGTCCTTTTCAACCGCCAACACACTTTTGCAACTGTTCGATAAGAAACGAGTCAGGAACCCAAAGCCCGCGCCAACCTCCAACACCACATCGTTCTTGTCCAGCGAAGCATAACCGCTTAGCTTCGCGAAAATGTGGGATTCAACCATGAAATTCTGCCCCAAAAGCCTGTTCGGAAGAATTCGATGCTTTCGAAGCAGAAGCTTCGTTTCTGAAAGACTCATGTAAGCCCTAAACAACCCAGCGTGTTATTGAATTCGCGTGAACAAGCGGTACTTGCTGTCGCCCTGCAACTCTTCCATAACCCGCTTCGTGATCAACTTTACAGGATTAGGCAACTCAGTACGCTTCTGCAGATCATCATAACTCTCAAAGGGCTTCTTCTCCCGCTCGTTAATAACCTGCCACATGTACTTCTTCCCGATGCCTGGAATCAACTCCAACGCGTGCATACGCGGCGTAATCGCCCGCGCCGTATTGAAGAAGTAAATAAACCACTTCTCACGGTTTAACACAACCTTGTTTATCACGCCTGGAAGCTCCGCCTTCGCCGCCCCACTCAGCTCGTCATAGCCAATTCTGCCAATTATGTAAGTCACCTCTTCCCGCGACTCCTTCCCAACATAAACATGATCACCGGGCTTAAGGATCAAACCCTCCTTAACCAACGCTTCCAAAAGCGTAAAAAACTCCTCCCCCACACACTGAATCAGAGCGCCCGCTCGATAACCAGCTCGCCCAGCAGGACGGAACCCCGGGTGACCGTGCGGCAAGAAATCTAGCACGTAAGCGTACTCCTCGTATCGCTTCTCCATAATAGTCCCTTTATAACCGCTTACTGCTTAAAAATACTTGGCTGGTTCCGCCTACTTTAAAGCTCTGCTTTCATCCAAAAGATTAACGATGGCTTCCAACTTTGAAGTTTCAATAATCTTTCGACCGCCAGCTAGAAAAACCCTCAACTCGTCAACGCTTTCTGGCGCACAGTTGATCACTTGAACAGCCTCGTCCTCCTCTAAACCGAACTCTTTCACAAGCCTTTCCAAAAGCCGTTCCGCAGCCGCCTCATCCATCTTGGAAAACTTGGACACGTAATCCAGCGTGCGCCGTTGGAACTGATCCAGATTCTCCTCACCAACAGATTCCAGCGCCTTCTTGACCTGTGGCAGTGCAAGTTTTTTTTCACTTAACTCTCTCTTTCCCATTTTTAACTACCCTTATACGGTTCTAAATGTTCAGGCCTAACGATTATCTCTTTGAGAGCGTCGCCTTGAGCCACGTTTACCACGTACCCACGCCCCCGCTTCGCCAGTATAGTGCCGATTTTACCGTGAAAACGCTTGTGTGGCATACCCTTCTGGACACTGGAGTCTATCTTAACTATCACTTGAGAGCCAAGCTGATACTCTAATAGCAGTTTGCTAAGCTTCGGCTTGCCTTTTTCTCTAGGCGCCTTCGTCAGAAGCTGACGTGTTCCCCGGCGATATCCTTTTGATTTCTTCATTTTTCCACCTTACGGGTCTTCCATGATAACGTTCAAAACATCAAGCTTTATAGGCTTCGCTTTGTTAGCGAGTAATTCTGAAACGCTGGGCGTTGTTCTTCCTTCATCCCCGGACACCAATTCTTTAACATAGAGGCCGCCTTGGCAACGTATTTCCATTTCAGCCTTATTAAGCGACACCTTCTTAACTTTAACCTTATATATGTACTTTTCCCGCACTAAATCCGCCCGTCGGTGCAAGACCCGCAGAGGCGTCTGCTGCTTAATTGACGTATTAGCCAACTTCTCCAAAAGGCGCAGGTCCTCTTCCGACACGTTGCGTTCAAACTCGATTAACACGCGGTATATCTTCTGCGCAGATTCCGCCTTCTTCAGCTTTCTCACAACATCTTTGTTAGTGAACCGAAGATTCGAAACCTCAACCTTGCCCTTAGCATGACCGTTAATGGTTTCTTCGAGTTTTCGCAGATCCAAAAATCTCTTCGTGGGTTTTGAAATTTCAACAACGAAAGGTCTGCCGCTGCCAAGCATCCGAGCGTCAATATCTTCTCTTCCCGAAGCGTGAAACGCTGTTTTCTCGCCTTCCGCAGCTTCTAAGAAAGGCTTAGAAACGAGTTCTTCCACCGATTCAGGATACATCTTTCCAGTCCAGCCACATTTCTCGCAGCCTTTTCCGCGACAACTAGAGCAGAACCATTTTGACTGCGGTATATCCCTAACAAGTTTTCTATAGCGACCAGCAACAAAAAGAGGGTTAACCTGAATTTTAACTTCTTCAGCAAACGGGTTAATGATTAGGGTCATTTCGGGTTTTCGGTACTCTACAGTTTTGCCAGTCTGTGCTTCAATTTTTTTGCCCAACAAGCGTCCAAACTCGTGTCGGATGCTTTCGCCGTAGCCCACGTTAAACGTGGCTTTGAACTCGTCTTCGCGCTCTTCCACTGCAACGGGTAACTCCATGCCTACCAAAAAAGTGGTATACTCGTAATTCGTGATTTTTTCCAAGGCTTTCTGGACTAAGCCATTAATAAGTTGAAATCTGTCTTCACAGAGGAAACATGTTTTTGATTGAGCTTTTTTGGGAACGCGCTTTTTCAGTTGCCGAAGGGTTTCTTTGGCTTCGCGGGAAAAACCGTTGGTTGCGAGAATTTTGAGGTTTTTCACGCCCTCAGCGTTCTTTGACAGGGTGAGAGCGCTGGCTTGCAGTGTTAAGCTGAGTTTTAATGCTTTTCCTCGGTCTACGTTTTCTATGGTGTGCCCGAGCAGCGCGAATTGTCTTCCGAGGCAGTTATCGCATAAGGGGTACTTTTCAAGCATTTCCAACGCATTTTCAAGGACGGTCATAAGGGAGAGCCTACTTGAAGTTTGTTGGCAGTCCTTTGCCCATGAAAGGCAGTTTCTTCTTCCGTTTGAACGTCTTTAGCATTTTGCGCATCAGTACATACTGTTTTAGGAGGTCTTTAACGTCCTTTTCGCTTGTTCCAGAACCGCGTGCAACGCGTCTTGCCCGTGAGGAGTTAAAGAGTTTTGGGGTCTCCTTTTCCTCAGGTCGCATGGACTGGATTATTACGCGCCATTTTTCAAGGCGGTCTTCAGCCGTGTTCAGCATTTCTTCGGGCACGTCGTAAGACATGCCTGGAAGCATCTTGAGGATTTTCCTGAAGGGACCCATGCCCTTCATGGCTTCGAATTGCTCGTACATATCTGTCAGAGTGAAGTTGCCGCTGAGAATCGCCCTGGCTTTCTTGGTGGGAACTTTTATTTCTGCGTCATGAACCTTTTCGAGGAGAGTTTCCAAGTCGCCCATGCCTAACAAACGCCCTACGAAGCGGGAGGGGATGAAGGGTTCAATGTCTTCAGTTTTCTCGCCTGTACCGATGAACTTTATGGGTGCACCTGTGGCTGCAACTGCGGAAAGAGCGCCTCCGCCTCTGGCAGACCCATCCAGTTTTGTCACAAGAATGGCGCCTATTGGCGTTGCTTCATGGAAGGTTTTCGCTTGGATTAATGCTTGTTGCCCGATGGTGCCGTCAATTACCATCACGACCTCGTCGGGTTTTATGCTTCTTTCAAGGGTTTTCATTTCTTTGATTAGTTCTTGTTCCTCTTTGTGGCGTCCAGCAGTGTCTACAATTATTAAATCCTTGTCGCTGAACTGTTTTAACCCTTCGAAAACCACTTTAACTGGGTCTTTAGCCTTTAAATCGCCGTAAATGGGAATGTTTATTCGGTTTGCTAACTGTTGAAGTTGCGCGTACGCGCCGGGGCGATATGTATCCGCGCAAATCAACGCTGGCTTGAGTCCTCTCTTCTGGAAGTACCGTGCGAGTTTGGCGGCAGCTGTGGTTTTTCCCGAGCCTTGGATGCCGACGAGCATGATTATCCGTTTTTTCCCGGGCTCCATTTTGATGGGAACTGGTTTTTCACCCACAAAGCGTGTTAATTCTTCGTAAACAACCTTTATCACGTGTTCGCGTCTTGAGATGCCTGGAGGAACATTCTCTTTTAGGGCTCTTTCCTCTATTCGCTTGGATATGTCAAGAACAAGTTGAACGTTAACGTCGGCTTGGAGTAGCGCTCGTTGTATGTCCCGTACGAGTTCTTTAACTGTAGCCTCGTCCACAACGGAGGCTCTGAAAACCTTTTTCAGTGCATCGTAAAGCGAGGAGCCCAAGCGATCTAAAGCCATCTAGCGTCTCCAGACCTAAAACATCCTCAGCGCCTTTAAATATATATTGCAGCAAAGCACGCAGACTCTTTGACCCTTGAGAAAAATGCGAGAGAAGAGTCCAGTGTAATGAGATTTGAAGCCTCAGCCCCATCAAAAATCTCGTCACAATTCAGACGGCTCTTCACGCATCATTGGCTCCAAATTATACAGCGTCAGACGAGAAAATAAACTTTGACGGAAAATCTTTTATCAACACAACCGTAACTCTAACCAATACTACAAGAGTGAAAGTCTGTGACTGTAGAACGTGCGATACACCTGCTCGTATTCGTCCTGTTGCTCTTAGACTTGTGCACTATGAGCGCATGGGCCGGCTACACTTACCTAAGTGAGCCGATACTCAAAGTAGCAAGTATCCCATTAAGCTGGGGAATAATCCTCTTAATCCTTTACGTCAGCTTCAAAAAACTCGGCTGGCACTGGTGGAGCTAAGCGCGCACCGCGAGAAACAATCTCTCAGATAAATAGGCAAAAGAAAACCATAGCCTGATTAAGCGCGCGACTATTTCACCCTGACGATTTTGATTCTTCCTAGTATTCGCCAGTACTCGATCTCGGCGCCAGCAATAAGCTTAGCTTTCAAATCCTCCTCTTGTGGAAAAGGAGCATCTATGTACTCGAATGTTTCCAGGTCCATGATTTGGACGCCTGAAGGGTTGACGGCGAACACTTGACCAGGTCTCTTTTCGATTATTGGGACTTCGGTGTTGAGGTCAACGGGTTTGACGAACTGCCTCTTTTGACCGTCGAAGACGCCTATGGCGACTATGCGCGCTTTGGCTGAGCCGTGTTTTCCAGGTTTCGACTTGGCTATGTCCACTATGTGGCAAGGTTCGTTGTCGATGATCATGTAGCCGCCCACACGTAAACTTCCAACATCAATTGGTTTGGTCATGCGCTCACCAACGGTGCAATCTGTTCAATGCAATTCTGAACAACACCCATATATAGCTTAAGGTAGCGCTATTTACCTGAATGGAGGAAATAATGTTTAAAAGCGTCGGAATCGTCGCCCGCTACGACAAGAAACAAGCGCTAAGACTCGCCGAGGAATTGGCAGAGTATCTTAGAAACAAAGACTTGGAGGTTTACTTGGAGGATACTCTCGCGGGGAAAGTGAGCGCTCAAGAAAAAACGATTCCTCTAGCGAAAATGAAAACAGATTTCATAATAACCATAGGCGGAGACGGAACCATCCTGAGAACCTGCGTTACCATCCCTAAACCTGAACCGCCAATATTAACCATAAACATGGGTGTCCGAGGCTTTCTTACGGAGGTGGAGCCGAAAGAAGCATGCGCGGCAGTCGATAGATGCCTAAAGGGCGAGTTCAAAGTTGAAAAATGTGCCAAGCTCGCAGTTTCAACTTGTGAAGGAGCGACCCCCGATGCGTTAAATGACATTGTTATTTCTGCTGGAGAACCCTCAAAGATACTCTACACGCAGATATGCAAAAATGAAAAGCCCATTCTGAAGTGCCAAGCAGACGGGCTAATAGTGTCGACGCAAACGGGCTCCACTGGCTATTCGCTCTCTGCAGGAGGCCCAGTTTTAGATCCGGAGGTAGATGCGTTCGTTTTGACCCCCATCTGCTCCTTAACGGTGTTCGATTCACTTGTTTTTCCAGCCGATTCCAAAGTCACGATTAAAGCCATTAGACCGAAGGAAGTGCTTGTTCTAATTGACGGAAACTACCGCCAACTTTTAACGACAGAAAACCCAGCTTTGACCGTCACGCGCTCCAAGAATGTAACTTCATTCATACGGTTTAAGGATGATTTCTACAATCGATTGCGCAGCAGGTTGCTGTTTAAGGGAATGGGATGAAAAATCCAGAGAAACAACCCAAGTAAGCGAGTCAGGGTGTTAGACACATCTGCCTTCTTAGCTGGATTTGACCCTTTTTCTGTGAATGAAGAACAAGCCACTGTGCCCAATGTGGAAGAAGAGATAAGGACAAACTCTATGACGTGGGTGCGATTCAAAACAGCGGTGGAGAACGGAAAACTAAAAGTTAAGGAGCCTTCCGAAGAATTCTTGAACAGAGTGAAAGCATCTGCAACCAAGGTCGGCGACTCGTTTTTCTTGTCAGAAACCGACATGCAAATCTTGGCTTTAGCTTTAGAACTCAAAGCAGCGGGTTATAATCCTCAAGTCGTCACGGATGATTATTCAATACAGAACGTTGCCACCCAGATGGGGATAGAATTTGCATCTCTCGCAACCTTTGGCATCCGCCGTCTTCTGGAGTGGATTAGGTATTGCCCAGCATGCCACAGAGAATACCCTGCCAACTACAGCTCTACGAAATGCACAGTCTGCGGCACCGACCTGAAAAGGAAACCTCGGAAAACAGCTAAAAGCTTGAAAAGCATAAATTAAGAAACTTGGAGGAAACACTATGGACGCACTTAAGAAAAGCACGGTTTATTTTAAAGCGGCAGGCGAGCAGAACACTGATGCCGTATTAAAAATCGTTAAAGAATACATCAACAAAGAAAAGATCAAAAATGTTATCGTTGCCTCAGCCTCTGGTGAAACAGGAGCTAAAGCAGCTAAAGCCTTCAAGGGCAACAACACAGTCATAGTGACTCACTTCCACGGATTTCAAGAACCAGGAAAATCCGAGTTGAAAGAGAACCACAAAAAAGGAATACTATCAAATGGAGCGAAAATTTTCACGGGAATCCACGCCTTGAGCAGCGCGGAGAGAGCGATTCGTAAGAATTTCGGCACACTGGAACCGCTGGAGCTGATCGCTAACACTCTCAGACTCATGGGTGAAGGAACAAAAGTATGCGTGGAAATAACACTGATGGCCGCGGATGCAGGGTTGATTCCTGCAGACGAGGACGTTGTTGCTATTGGGGGCACGGGAAAAGGCGCCGACACCGCTTTGCGAATTAAACCCGCCAATGCAGCCAGATTTTTCAATTTAAAAATAAAGGAAGTAATAGCTAAGCCAATCGATTTTTAGAAGTCTACTCTTTCATTTTGTATTTCCAAGTATCTGGGAAAGGATTAACTATTTTACTAGGAGGAAACCGTATCTGTTCATTGCCTCCGAATAGTCCCGCAGGACCTTGATAGGGTAGTCAAGAGCCTTTACAGTTGAGAAAACGTCAACAGCCATTGCCTCCGGAGTTGGACGCGCAGACCTTTTGTTGTTACATTTTGCCCTTTCCGCTGCGCAGTCTGTGCAGACGTCACATGAGTCCACGAAGAGCAAGAACGCTTTTGGATTACCTGCCAAGAAAACCTCACGTTCCAAACTCAGAAGCTTTTCATTGATGCCCTTCGTCCATTCGTGCCGTTGCTCTGGCTTCTCAAGTTTCTTTTCAAAACGAAAGACAACGCCTTCACTATATTCGCTAAAAAAGCTTCTGCAGTCTTGGACAGAAGGTGTGTTTGGCGGACAACAGGCGTTTTTTCCGTATTCCTTGCAACCGAACATGCATTTCATTCTTACCCACATCGAAATCACGATGTTCTGCGGGTCAACCCACTTGAAATCCTGCAAGCCATGCCTAAAGAACAACTTTTCCAGCTGCTTTCGACTGCTCACCGCAATCAGCTACTAGGTCACAATCACTAAGACTTGTTTGAACAGTATAAATAATCTTGCGCGCGCTACTTTGAGCTTACTTTTCCGTCTATGTTGCTTTTGCTTCTTTCGCAACTTCGTTTATTGTGTCTTCAACAATGTCTAACGCTGTGTCTAACATTTCTCTCTGGATCGTGAGCGGCGGCACTATCCTAATCGTTGAAGTGCCACAGGTTACGATGGCTACTCCACGCTTCCACGAGCGCGTTATCACTTCAGCTGCTTTCTGAGCGGCTGGTTTTTTGCTTTCCTTATCTTCAACCAGTTCCACGCCAATCATCAAGCCTTTCCCTCGAACATCGCCAACGATGTCACTTCGTTCCTTCAATTCCTCAAGCCTTTTCAAAGCGTAAGCGCCTTGCTTGTTGGCGTTTTCAAGCAGCTTTTCCTCCTTTATGATTTCTAGGACCGCAGCCGCAGCGGCGCATGACAGAGGGTTCCCGCCGAAAGTGCTCGCATGAGAACCCCCAGTCCAATCCATAATCTTCGCTCTAGCAACAGTCGCGCCTATCGGCAGCCCAGAAGCCAACGCTTTTGCGCTACAAATGATGTCTGGTTCAACGTTCCAGTGCTCGATGGCAAACCATTTACCAGTCCTGCCGATGCCAGATTGCACTTCATCATCGATAATCAAGAGACCGTACTTGTCAGCAAGTTTCTTCAGCCTCTGAAAGTATTCTGGCGGAGGAACTATGTACCCGCCCTCGCCTTGGATTGGCTCGAAAAGCATCGCTGCAACGTCTTCTGGCGGCGCATACTTCTGCAGAACGTACTCGTCAATGAAGTCTATGCACCAGTAGTGACATTCTGGATAAGTCAGTTTGAAAGGACAGCGGTAGCAATAGGCATAGGGCACGTGAACTACGCCGGGCATTAAGGGAAAGAAGTGGCGCCTTTGAGCGGGTTTACTAGCAGTAAATGACAAAGCGCCCATGGTGCGCCCGTGAAAAGCGCTGATGAAACCTATGAACAATTGCTTGCGAGTGTGCCACTTGGCAAGTTTGATCGCAGCCTCAACCGCTTCGGTGCCGCTGTTGCCGAAGTACGTTTTCTTTTCGAAGCTGCCAGGAGTTATCTCAGCCAGTTTTTCTGCGAGGTTAATTACTTCTTTATAGTAGAAGTCTGTGTTAGAATAGTGCAGAAAACGGTCACACTGACTTTTTATGGCGTTTACGACTTTAGGATGATTGTGTCCCACGTTCATGCACGCTATGCCCGCGTTGAGGTCTATGTACTCGTTTCCGTCAACATCCTTCACAACGCAACCGTCCGCTGACTCGACAACAAGCGGATAATACCTTACGTACGAAGGCGAAATGTATCTTTCATCTTTCTTCAAGAAGTCTCTGGCCTTGGGACCGGGGGGAGAAACCACCATTTTTGGATAAGCGTTCATTTTGCTTCACTTCGGAGAATAGCGACTAGTCAAGGACAACATATTAACCTTTACCGTGCTTACAGAACCGCCAGCAGCAACATCAAAAATAGCCCCTCAAACCCGAAAATCGGAACAACTATTTGCTTCGCCTTTTGAAGAGCCTTATCCACAAGCATTGATAACGATTCTATACGAGCTTTTCCGATGACCCTGACCTTAGGGACAACCGTGCTCACGCATCCAGCCTTACAACTTTCCAAGGTGGCAACTGCCACCTTTAAGGCCTCTTTGATGTAGCCAATCAGCGCTTCATGGTTCATTGCTTCACCGACAGGGTGATAACCACGGCGTCCCAAGATCACGGCACTTACTGCGTGCGTGTCGGTTGTAAAAACTTCGCCTTCAGGAAAACCTGTGGAAGTTAGCGCCGAAAGGATTTCCTCGCGCAATCCAGAGATCATGTTATTTCCGTCGATTACAATGTAGAAAGAGTTCTGTTCAGCCACCCTAACCACGATCGCAGTGATTCCGCCGGGACCCATGCCGTCTTTGAGACTGAACTCTTTAGGGAAAACGGTGGCGGCACCCACCTCAAAGGGGGTAGAAGGCAGAGAAACAGCTTTTTTGAGACAGTTGGAAGCCACAACTCGCAACTTGCCTAAAGATTCGTCCATTTCCACTATGTCATCAATGCTGTTATGCGCATTGACCACGATGGCGCAGTCAAGCCCAAGTTTTTCTGCCTCTTCACGAACAATGCGCCCTAATTCCTGCGGCAAATCTTCAGTGGTCTTGGGGGCAAGCGTAAAAGAGAGGAAGGCAGTTTTCCCAAAAACTTGGCAGGAAGCAGTGACGAAGCCATCCGTGACTTTAACGAAAGGCGTCGCCTTATCAGCAGTCGCTGCGAAGTTTGCTGAGGTTATTACATGATCGATTATCTTTTGGTTTTGAATTTGCGAAGCTAAGTCAAGCTCATGACCGAGAATTCCAAGTGGAACACAGGCAACACAGCCAAACTTTATTTCAAATTCGCGCTTGAGCAGGGACGGCAGAAGACTGCTGCCAATGTTCTTGAAAGGACCCGGATGAACTAGGGGAACGATAATCGCCGCCTTAGGCTTTGAAGAATCGAATTTCAAAAAAGACACTTCAACATCCTCATTTTCGCCCAGTTTTTCGAGAAACTCTTCAAAGGGCCCGTTGAGGGCGGCAACCCAGTTGAGCATGAACGCTTTGAAAATAGACATGGAAGGTATGTCATACATTCGTCGTCCCAAGCGGTCTATGAGGAGAACAAACAGGAAAGCTGAAGCGCAACACGCTATAGGCGAAATAGCCAGAAAGGGCAAAATCGGAAGGGGACTGCCAAATCCCGCCCAAAAAACCATAAACGGAACTATGCAAGGTAAAGGCTGAAGCAACGCAGCAACTAAGCCCCGCATCGACCCAGCGGATGACGTTGAGAGGAAAACAACCGCACGAAGAGTCAACACGGCGGAAAAACCTAAAAGGCAAAGTTTAATCCACCACCACGGCGAACCGAATGCAGCTCCAAAGGCAACCCCGAGAATAATGAAAAACAGCCAAAGAATCCAACAGAAGAGGGAAAGCGCCACTGTTCTTCTCAGAACATAAATGGGGTCGCGCTTAAGAACTATGCTGCTTACGACGTAATCAAAGAGGAGAGACGCGACTAAAAGGGAAATGCCGAGGAATAGGCTGTTAACCAATCCAACAGAAGGAAAAAGAGCGAAAGTGGAAAGCCCCACTGCGCCTATGCAGAGCACAGCCGTAGTGACGAGGGCCCTTCTGAATGGTGGAAGAAAGAACAGGGACGAGTAATGCTTCAGTGCACTGTTCATAGATTGATTCAGTGAGTTATCAGTCGCCACAGCCACCAGCTCAAGTTGGATTCTTTATGAAATAAAATATGCCTATTAAAGTCTAGCTAAGTTAGGGAAGTATTCTTTGTGACCGTTAAGACATGTTCTCGAATAACTTTATGAAAATGTGGAGGGAGATTTTAACATGAACTAATCAAATAGTAAAGTAACATAGCATGTTGCGTCGGCAGGGGCGCCATGGACTTATCACGCTTTATGGGGGCAATTGTTTTATCTGTAGAATGCTAATTATAATGATTTGCGAAGTCTATGCCAGAGCAAGAATTGCCTCTTTCCATATTTCACATGCTCGAAAAAAACTTGGGCAAGAAAATCAGGGTTATTCTCGATCCAGCCTACGGTTTTGAAGGTACGCTAGTGGCTGTGACCCATGAACCCTCCGGAATCTGGCTTTCAGACGCCGAGGCTGTTGTTTTAAGGTCAACAATTGCTCAGCCCATACCTCAAGTTGCGAGCAGAGAGGAAAGAAGCGAGTTATTCCTTCACCTTAATTCAGTTCAAAGAATAGAAGTTTTGCATCCGCCACGCCGCTAAAAGATACTTGAAAAAGTTAGACAGGGAAGAACACTTTGGCTAGAACAGAGAGGACCACCAAGGTTATCGCCAATACCACGAGGATTTCTGGTCTGATTTTAATGCCTTCTGTTTCTTCCTCGAAAAACCTCAGCAACCCAGCACTTGCTGCGGGCATTGGACCTTTGCTTTCTTTCTTTCTCTTGCTCATAGCTTTTTCCCTGTTTTATTAATTTGAAGCAGTATACTCCTATAATTTTTCTGAATTATTAATGTTGCGTCTTCTTTGGGTAGTGGGGAGAGCGATTCAGGAGGTGATTATTATAGCGACGTGTTACCGAGAATATTATCGGATTTTGCCAATTCACGCGGTGTATCACTGATGGTTTCAAAAGAGCAGCCCTCTGGAAACGGAAGGCGTGACCGTCATTACACAACCCGCAAAGCCGCCCAATTTTTAACTTTGAAGGAACATAAATAGCACAGTTAAAACAGGTGAGTGCCATGCACATACGTGAGTTCCAAGAAATGATGAAACGTGTGTACTTCCACAGAGATTCTGAACGCGGAGTAAAAGGGACGTATGATTGGCTTGCGGACGAACTCGGAGAACTAGGAGAAGCCCTTAAAGGAAAGGATAAAGAAGCTGTTGAAAAAGAGTTTGCGGACGTCATAGCGTGGCTAGCGTCTCTTGCTAACATAACTGGAATCGACCTTGAAAGCGCAGCAATTAAGAAGTACAATGGCAAATGCCCAAGATGCCAACATTCACCCTGTTAATGCACCTTCTAGCTGGGCAGGCGTTTCTGTCCTAAGCCCGTGGACAGCCAAAAGTATGGTCTTCTTCCTTTACGGTTAACGGTTCCCTCAGTTTCTAGGCGCCGCAGATGATGCATTACAACGCTGTATGATAGCGAGGTATCCTTTGCGATTGTTCCCGCGTCAGACGACCGTTCGTCTAGAACGTCCAGTATTCTGGTTCGGGCTTTTAGGCCCCTTTTCACATTTTTTATACGCTGTAGATAGGCGTTGGGGTGATAGATTTCTTTGATGAAGGCTCACCAAGAATAGATTTGTGGTTTGTGTTGAAAAGCTTTAGGATTAAGTGAAGTCTGTAAGGCTGATCTGTTTTGGCTTTTTGTTATCGAACAGGGAGGTGATTTCGTCTTTTATTAGCGCAATTCGCTGAGTGTAATACTTGGGCAGATGATACTTGTCAACCAATTGTTGGGCTACCTCAAGATACTTTTCGATGCCGCCTCGGTAAACAGTAAGAGTCAATGGTCCACCACAGAAGGGACACTTACCGCGAAGAGGCAAACGGCGAAAACGCTTGTTGCACGATTTGCACCTGAAACTCTGAGTTGAAAAAGCGCGCAAGTTGCCAGCAATGTCCCGAATGAAATGGGTTGTCAACACTTTTAAGGCGACTCGTCTGACGTCTACCGCGTCGATTTTTTCGCCTAACTCCAATTGCATGTTCAATTTTTCAATCATCGACTTAAACTGCTTATAGGAACTCTCTGAGTTGCCAAGGTTTATGTTTGAAACAGGCGTGGTAAAGTTAAAGCCTTCAAACTGCGCTTCGGTTCCAAGCCGATGGCTAACAAGGTCCATTATGGAACTAACCTGTTTAGCCTCCACTCTTTCTAAAGTCTTCTCGTAAAATTCAAGAGGATAAGCCCCATCAACGTCAAAATCGTGCGCTTGCCTCTGCACTTCCTTAGTGTTCACAAACGGAATCAGCAGTAAAGGAGCATCCATGATGCCGCCTATCTGCGCGGGCAGGTACCTGCGGGAAAAGTTCAGCAATGTGTCTAACGCCAGCATAATGGTGTCCTCGTCGCCGTCGCAGTCTCGGCGTTTGGCTGAGTGCCATATGGGATGGGCATAGCAAACATTAAGCTCCGTGAAGCCGACGATGCGACCTAGGATGCCTACGCAGGTGTGGGGAGCCAAGCCCATAACCAAGTGCCCAACTATGTCGTTGGAACTTTTGACGTTGTAGTAGCTTGGAAGCTGGTAGACTTTTGTTAATAGTTCGTCTATGAAGCTTGCGACCTGCATAAAGTAGTCTACTGCTTTTCTCGGAATGACCACGTCTTGAATCTTTAGTTCGCAAATTTGGCTGGAATCAGTTAAGGCTTCGCCAAATATATCATAAGAATAGCCGAGTTGCCTAAGCCTCTCAACCGTAACTCCGACTTCAACGGGCTTAAAATGCGTCAAAGGTGCGTTAGTGGCGTCGAAGCGAATTGTCCCATCCTTGTAAACCGACAAATCGTGTTTTGCCCGCAAAACACCCTTCTCGATAATCTCAGGAGTTTTATCCTCACTCGTTAACCCTTTAACGCCTTTCAAAAGTTTAGGAACAGGCGCGCCAAGCGAGCGACACGCGCAATCAATCAGTTCCTTAAAGTTAACCACTTGCCTCTGATACGTCACAGCAGCGGCTTTACACGTTGGGCAGCCGTTTTCTTTCAGCGCCCTTCCGCAACGCGGGCAACTCTTTTCGACAACGGTCTCGCAACCGCAATCGTTGCACTTCACTTTGAAGGTAAAAGTCTTGCAAACAGGGCACTTACGCTTAGCAATCTCCACGAACACTGGTCCTTTCGTTGCCGCGTTCACCAGGTCTCTGTGAGAACCCCCAGCTAAACTCACTGGGAACAGAACATGAACCAGAGGCTTCATCTCCCGCCTCTTCGCCTTTTCAGGGCGTCCCATACGGGCACCCACAAAGGTTGGCGCCTTATCCTTGACTTCTACGCCAGAAAGCAAACTAACCGCCTTCAACACAGACTCTGCTTGGGCATCCTCAATCACTCGAGAAGTGCCATAACCAAGACAGAAAGCAAAGGCGCACGCATCTTCACCTTCAAGGGAAATCTTGCCATCCAAAAGCCTATGCGGCGCAAAGATTCTTCTCAAAGCCTGCGCCACGTTCGGTTCAAATTCTCCAACAATCTTGCGGGCAGCACCGTCCTCAAGCAGCACCTCAGAATTTGACAGCCACCTTCGGAGTAACTCAACCTCTTGAACTGAAGATAGATTTGACCAGAAAAACGTGAAATTCGGATGCAAAGGCACAGTAAAGAGCAAAGATAGCACGATGGCTTCTTTAGCAGCAGGCTTATTGCTAAACGGCTCCTCCAAGAAAGCTTTCAGTCTTTCCGGTGAAATCTTAACGGTCTCTGCGGCTTTTTCCAAGTTTCCGTCCAACTTTTCTGTTAGAGCTTTTTTTACGTCTTGGACCCACCATTCTTCAACGTAGCCCGAGGGAGAAAGCGCTTTGCTAGTGTAAAGGAAATCGCCATAACTGATTAGAATGTCGCCTAAAAACAGAATTTTTTCAATCTTGTCTTTTATGCGGTTAAAGTTTTCAAGGGAAACACGCACAACCGAGCCATCCTTCAACGAAACAACAGGGGGTTCAAGAGTATCCACTGGCACTGTGATGCCGCCTTTTCCAGGAAGCTCTAAGCGCATTTGCGTGCCAGTCGCGAGAAAATTTTCTGTTACGAGCATGGTTGCTGGGTGAATTCCCACTGCGGAAAGGCCAGTGTTTCGCGATCTACCATACCTTAATCTGAAGCCGCCTCGTCTGGAAGGAAAGGAAAAAATGGGGCGTCCCGCGATGACGTCATCCATGAATCCAGCGGATTTTTTTTCTGATTTTTTGTGAAACTCTCTGAGCCAGTCCCAACCTTGAAAACCAAGCTTTTCTATGATTGTTAGAACCTTGGGAGCTCGCCCTACTATGCCGTCGTTTACGACCCTGAGGGCTCCGCCTCTCACACGATTAGTCTCTACTCTCTGAAGGTTTCGGAAGGAAGAAACTTCTATGGGATCGGATTCGGTGCCCGTAACTTCAACAGGAAGCCAGTCAAGCGCTTTTTTCAATTCTTCATCTGAAACATGATACTGGAAGCGACCCACGGAACGTTCATATAATCTCAGCTCCTCAAGGAAACGGGAAATTTCTTCTGCGGTAGGTTTGTACCGGTCGAGGCCGAGCAGGCGGCGCACAAAATCGCCAACGACGAGCGTTAACGCTTGGTCTGTTCCCCCCGCAGATCGTATAGGTCCTGCAAAGTATATGGCAAGGTACTTGGTCCGATCGAAGTTAGTTTTAATCTTCACCTGTGCCACTCCTTGTATCGGCGCTGCCGTGAGCCCTTCTGTGAAAATCGCGAGGGCGGTGCGAATTGCTTGTTCTGCGGCAGGTTCTGGTTCCATGTGCCCGAACTTGCCGTAAACGATTTCTTCGGCAATTTTAAAGGCTATTTCTTCCCGCTGCAGTTTCGCGTTTAATTCCCGGATGCTGACAGCCACCTCTTTGGGTCCTACAAGTCCCTCTACGAGGTCAGCTATGTCTTTTGCAAGGATACATTCAGTCTTCAACGACGGATCAAGCCCTTTCGTCCTAGCGCTTTCGCTTACGAAGTATAATTGTTTGAGTTGGCTCTCCATCGTCTCGATATAATGCTGATAACCCTCGCTCATTTTGCCATCCAAGCAGTACCTCCCCCGCAAATTATTGTGTACAACGCTTTATTTTGGCTTTCTAACATAAAAATCGAAAAAATCCCACTGCGAAAAACCTACTTCGGCGAATTTACCTCAAAAAGAGCACAAGCGGCTATGACTTGGTCCCTTTAATGCCTTCGATGATTTCAGAGACTTTCCGTTTAGCGCCAGTGCTTTCGAGGATGTTGCCAGTGACTATGATGCCTGCACCTGCTGAGGCTGCGGCTAAGGCTTGCTCTTTAGTTTTTATTCCTCCACCCACTATGAGTGGAATGTCAATGAAATATTTGACCATGCGAATCATCTCAGGAGGCACGGGATTTGTCGCTCCAGACCCGCCTTCAAGGTATATGAAATGCATACCTAAGTACTGCCCAGCAAGAGCGTGAGCAGCCACGAGTTCTGGTTTGTTGTAGGGCACAGGAATGGCTTTGCCCACGATGCCAGCGGTACCGCCTTCACCAACTATAACGTAGCCCATAGAGATTGGTTCCAAACCGTACTTCTTAATCAGAGGGGCGCCCAAAATCTGGGCGCCGATGAGGAAGTAAGGGTCTACAGAATTTAGGAGAGACATGAACCATATGGCGTCTGCGTGGCGGCTGATTCCCGTGATGTTGTTGGGGAAAAGAATCGTTGGAATTTTAACGGTTCGCCTAATCGCTTTAATAACATCATCAAGGTGAGCCTGCGAAACAAAAGTTGAGCCCCCAATCATTATGGCGGAAGTTCCGCTGGTTTTAGAGTATTCAGCAATTCTGGACGCTTGGGGAGGCGTTACTTTTTCAGGATCTACAAGTGTTATGTGAATCGAGCCCTCCGCCTTGATTTTTTCGAGCAAGTATTTTTCAACACGCCCAAGCATGCATAACCCTCCTGACTAAGCACCTTTAACGCTAGTTAGGGATGCCCTTCGGGAAGAACCATAAACTCTGTCAGTAAACATGCAGTAAACGTCAACTTCACCTTGAGCAGGCTTAATTTGGAATTCTTCCTGAAGGCCACAGCTGCTGCAGCCGACTACGGCGCGGCTTTCTTCTCTGAAAATTTCAACTCTGACCGTTTCTTTTCCACATTTAGGACAAGAGAAGAACTTTGGCAAACGCTTCTTGGGGATACGAACAACTTTGCGTCTTCTTCTGCCCATCACAACAGCCTTCTGAAACGTAAGTATGCTCATTTAGTATTTATGCTTGTCCTTAAATACTTGCCTGCAACCATAAAACATCAGGGATACGTGAGCCAAAGTGAAATTGGCACCTGCTGTCCTAGAATTGGACTTACCTGAGATCGAAAAGAGAATCAGACGATTCATTAAAGAGTATGTAGAAAACTCAGGAGCAGAGGGCATCGTTCTCGGACTGTCGGGAGGAATCGACAGCAGCACAATCGCTGCGCTTTCTAGCCTGGCGATAGGAGGAAACCGAGTGCTAGGGCTTATGCTCCCAGAAAAAGAAACGTACAACCCTAAAGACATAGAAGACGCTAAACTCGTTGCGGAAAAATTCGGCTTGAAAACGCAAATCTGTGACATTACACCTGTGTTAGAAAGTTTTTACAGGGCAATACCCATATTTGACCAGGCAGACAAGCTCTGCAAAGGCAACATAAAGGCAAGAACCAGAATGGTCTATATTTATTACTATGCAAATAAGCTCAACAAAATAGTGTGTGGAAGCTCTGACAAGTCGGAAACGATGATGGGCTACTTCACCAAATGGGGAGACGTAGCCGCGGACATATCGCCAATAATGGACTTATACAAAACTCAAGTCCGCAAACTCGCTGCGCACTTAGGCATTCCAGCCGAACTTGCAGCAAAACCATCCACGCCTGCGTTGTGGCCTAATCAGTTTGCGGAAACAGAACTCGGCATCAAATACGAAACGCTTGACATCATCCTCTATGGACTTGAACGGTTCATGTCCACAGAAGAAATAGCACGGCAGCTAAACATCGAAAACGCACTTGTGGAAAAAGTGAAGAGCAGGTGGCTCTCTGCAGAACACAAAAGGCGAATGCTATTAACTGCTAAACTTGAATACAGAACCGTGGGAACAGACTTCAGGCTTCCACGAGCCGCTTACTGAAAAAACCAAGAGGTATAGATGTGAAAGAAAAGATCAAGTTAGCCCTTGCGCAGATAAGCAGCAAACGGGAAAACAAGAAAGCTAACCTGCAGAAAATCGAAGAACTTACTATAAAAGCGAAAGAGCAAGCGGCTGATCTCGCAATTTTCCCAGAACTTTCGTTGACCGGCTACGTGGTGAAAGACCAAATCTACGGATTGGCTGAAACAATACCTGGTCCAGCGACTCAAAGGATAGAGGATATAGCAAGGAAAACGGGGACGCATATAATTTTCGGTATGCCTGAGTTAAGCGAAAAAACGAAAGCGACAATATTTAACACCGCAGTCTTTGTAGGTCCAAGGGGCTTAATTGGGAAATACCGAAAAATGTACCTGCCCACCCACAGCGTCTTCGAAGAGAAGAGATATTTTCGTCCCGGTTATCAAACGGTCGCATTTAACACGGCTCTGGGAAACATAGGGTTGTGCATATGCTACGACCTGTTCTTTCCAGAAGTATGTCGGCTAACGCGATTGAAAGGCGCAAACTTGATAGTATCCATATCGGCTTCGCCATCTGTGCGCAGGAGTTACTTCGAGATTTTGACCGCTGCAAGAGCTCTGGAAAACACAGTCTTCCTCGCTTACGTCAACCTTGTAGGCGTGGAGGATGGACTGCAGTTTTGGGGAGGGAGCAGACTGGTAAGCCCAACAGGAGACATTCTTGCGAAAGCGAAGTATGATGAAGAGGACTTTGTCACGTGCGAAGTGGACTTTAACGACATAAGACCAGCCGAAACTTTCATCCCTACCCTCAGAGATCTACGCCCAGAACTCTTCGACGAGCTTAAAAAACAGGCAGAACTTCTCTAAACGCGGCAAAAACCCCTAGAACCTTTGTTCCACAGTTAAGGACTCTCCAAAGCTTGAAGGCGCTCAGTCTCGTCACAAATCACAGTTGTATCACATTAAGCGTGATGTCAAGCTAAACAAAAGCAATCACACGTGATTTTCCGGTGATAAGTGACGTCACACGTATAAACCACTTAGTTGGTGCTTCTAACTCAGCAAAGCCAGAAATTCAACGAAATGCAAAAACAGTAACAAAAAAACAGAGATAAGTCCAAGACCACTATGAAGAAGCAACAATTCCTTTGAGACACACCGCAACTACGTACAGAGCATTTCTCGACTGAAGGACCCAAATTAGCGGCTTTTCCTTACCGAACACGGCTTGCAAAAAAGCATAACGGAGCGGACAAACCGCCGTAATTGCGAACTAATTAACAATATAGGCACAATTTACGAGTAAAACATAAAAAAGGACGTTTAGACAGGTTCTAATTCGTTTTAAGCTATTTCTGAGGGAATATTCTGCATAGAAAAATCTTGAATTTTCACATTTAGCGATTTAGGTGCTCTGCGATAGTTTTAAAAGTGAAGCGTGTATACAAAAGTGTATCCATATCAGAGGGCGAGGTAAAGAGCTGTTTGAAACTCAAAGAAGGCGTTCAATCATGGTTAAACGGGGCTCTAAACGACCCCATTGTCAAAATACTCGCAAAAAATAGTCAATTAACAAAAACACAGCTTGAAACGTTGCTCATAGACATTTTAGCTGAAAATTTATCAGGCAAACAGCTAAAATACGACGAAAAAGCCAGATTAAGACTAACAAAGGCAAAAATAAGCCGCGGGTCCTTTAACAGAACATTAAAACAGTCCAAAGAAAACGTCATAAAATCAATATACACAGTACTACTCTTAGGGTATTTAGGCATCTTCGAAAGCACAACTCTTGACCCATATCTTGAAATAGCGAACAAACTGCACGAGTACATTGACGCCCACAAAGACATACCACAGAAGGGTGAAGAACTAAAAGACCATCTAAAAGTCATAGAAATCATACGAGAAGAGCTTGAAACGAGCCTAAAACGGCTCTCCAGTTCATCAGAGGGCATAGTGTGACGTCACAAATCACGCCAACTGCAGCACATATTTAGTGTGTGATAACACAGTTGCTAATAACACTCATTATACGTCTTAAATCAAAAAATAAACCTGAATCGAGGGGTTCATTACAGCATGTACGTAGTAAGAGAAGCGCCCATGGCAAGCGTTAAAACTGTGATGTGTGACGTCATGCAGCACGCGTTCATGGAAACCACCGCAAGCTTTAAATTTTCCATGGGAAACTGTGATGTGTGATGCAACTGTTTAAATCACGCACGAATCACAGGA
>Ga0315289_10001899_pt1 | contig 32383 bp, 31 predicted proteins | sample YL17G11_40_MG_FD_203452 | JGI IMG/M metagenome (GOLD analysis project Ga0315289, IMG submission 203452) | Sediment microbial communities from Yellowstone Lake, YNP, Wyoming, USA - YL17G11_40 | ecosystem: Environmental > Aquatic > Freshwater > Lake > Sediment | place: USA: Wyoming | collected... | reverse complement strand
ACGATACTCCACGTCGCCCTCGAACGGCCGGGCCGTGACCAGCAGGATGTTGAGCCGGTCGCGCGGGAGGTTCTCGGGCAAGGGCGGCGGGTCGGCCACGTTGTTTAGCTGCCGCTCGATGTGGCACTTGTACGCCAGGTAGCCCCGCTCGGGGTCATGGAGGGCCTCCCACGGCCAGGCCAGGACCGTGGGCTCATTGGCGATGATGCGCAGTTGCAGGTGCTCCGTGCCGTCCCGAACCGCGTCGTGATACCAGTCCCGGGCCTTGCCCGCCAGGAACAGGGCCTGGAAGGCGTGCGTGCCCCAGGCTTCCAGGACCTGCGTCACACGGTCGGCCCGATCCGTGTTCGGCGGGAACGGGTAGTCCAGGAACTGCTCCAGGTACCAGCGTAGCTCCCGCCTCAGATGGCTGCCGGGCAACTCCTTGGTGCCGAACTCCTCCGGCGGGGTGATCTTCGCTACGTCCGGCGTGGTGTCGGATGAATCGCCGCGAATCACCGTGAATGCCGGTGGCTTGCTCTCGGGAACGTGTTGAACGATCAAAGTCCGCACTGCCGGGACCTCCGCTTCTTCTAATGATCCACAGTCGTCTCAGAACGTGTATGAGTAGTGGCACGGGCATCCTGCCCGTGGGGCTTGGTGGCATCGGCATCCTGCCGATGATTCATGGGCTGGAAGGGCCCCCCAACGCGGAATTGTGCGTTGGGGACCCCAAGCCCATGCCACCCTGAACCGGGTCTCCATACACGTCCTCAAGGCCGGGGGAACCGCTTGCCGCCCGGACGAAGAACAGTATCCCCGATGCCGCGACAACGAGCAAGAGAAAACGATGGCCCTGAGCGGGTGCATGACCGTTCTTGTGCGGGCGTTCCGGCCCGGCAGCGACCACCGCCGGAAAAGTAGAATGTCCCCTTTTCCTTTGCCCCGCGCGGATCCACTACCCGTTCCGCCCAGAGGCTCGCAAGAACGGTCATGCACCCGCCTTGAGCATCGGCCTTGACGCACCTGTCGACGGTCCATAGAATGCCAGCCTTGGTTGAAAACCCGAGTTTGGCCGGGTGCCAGACTTGCGCCTCGTAGACATGCCTGACTCCGTGGGCAAGACATACCTACGCAAAGCCGTAGGCATGGCACCCGCATGAGGGCAACGAGTAATGATCGGAATCAATGAGAACTATCTGAAGCTGCGGGCCGGGTATCTGTTTCCGGAGATCGGCCGGTGCGTCCGAGAACGGGGCGGTATCAGGTACATTTTCACGAATTGCAGACACGTGCGGGCGAGACGCCAGTTGACCGGACTCGATTCCAATCGCAGAATACAACATGGGACCATCCGTACGCGGTGGTTCTCCGGGTCCGGCTGGTAGAGGACGAGCTCTTCACGGAATGGAAGAGGTGAACGCCATGCGCATCTACATCGAAAGCACGATACCGAGCTACGTCGTTGCGCGCCCCGCCCGCGACCTGCTGCAAGCGGCCCGCCAGCAATTGACCCGTGATTGGTGGGACCTGAAACGCGCGACACACGATCTTTTTGCTTCGCAGGTCGTCCTTGACGAAATCGCGAGCGGCGATGCAGAAATAGCCCGGCAGCGGCTTGAACTGGTGTCGCAAATTCCGTTGCTGGACCTCACCGACGATGCCAAGGCCCTGACGACGGACATCCTTCGCTCGGGCGCGCTGCCGCCTGAGGCCGACCGCGACGCCGCACACATCGCCCTGGCCACGGTTCACGAAATGGATATACTCTTGAGTTGGAACTGCCGGCACATTGCCAACGCCGCCATTCAGCCGCGGCTGCGAAAGTTGGCGGATGCCGCCGGCTTCACCCTGCCGGTGATTTGCACACCGGAAGAATTGCTGGGAAACGACGATGAGCGATACGACTGACATTCGGACCGCCCCACCGACGGGCGATGTGGTGCTCCAAGAAATCCGGCGCATCAAAGACGCACTCTCCGCCTCCTACGGCCACGATGTGGATCGCCTTTTCGCCGAAAGCCGCGAACGCCAAAAGCGTTCTGGCCACACGGTCGTGAATCTTCAAACCAAACGCCGCAAGACATGAGGCGGCACGGCAACCTGTAGTCGGCCTGCCTTTGAAAACAAAAAGGCCCCGTGAGTCACGGCTTCACCGGGCCTCGCCTTTTTCGTCATGCCTGCGCTGTTATTGGCCCCGTTGTTCATCCTTCGTTGGCCGACATCTGCCTTGACGCACTTGTCGACGGTCCATAGAATGCGTGCCCTGATTCGAGTTCGGCAAGCTGGAGCGCATTCCTCCGCGCCAGAGACTGCCGCGCTTCGCTCGCAATGACATGGTCGTGCGAGGACGCACGACCTACGAGGATCGCAGAACCATGATCGGAATCAATGAGAACTATCTAAAGCTCCGGGCGGGATACCTGTTTCCGGAGATCGGCCGGCGCATTCGGGCCTTCAAGCAGGAGCATCCGGGCGCGAAGGTCATCAGCATGGGCATCGGCGACGTGACGCAGCCGCTGGCCCCGGCGGTGATCGAGGCCATGCACCGGGCCGTGGACGAGATGGGCCGGCAGGAGACCTTCCGGGGTTATGATGACAGCGGCGTCGGCTATGAGTTTCTGCGCGTGGCGATTGTCGAAAATGACTTCGCTGCCCGCGGCGTTATACTCGACCTGGAGGAGGTCTTCGTCAGTGACGGGGCCAAGTCCGACACCGGTAATATGCAGGAGATCTTCGGGGTCGAGAACGTCGTGGCGGTGGCGGACCCGGTCTACCCGGTCTATGTCGATACGAACGTGATGGCGGGGCGGACCGGTGGCGAGGGCGTCTCGCCCTTGCGTGCCGAGGGCATCCTGCCCTCGGATCGCGGGCAAGATGCCCGCGCCACAAAGAAGCAAGGGCAAGATGCCCGCGCCACGAGCGGAGGCCAGTACGCAGGCATCGTCTATATGCCCGCTACGGCCGAGAACGGCTTCGTGCCCGCGCCGCCGGAACGCCCGGTGGACATGATCTACCTGTGCTTTCCGAACAATCCCACGGGCGCGGTGGCGAGCAAGGAAGACCTGGCCCGGTGGGTCGATTATGCCCGGGCGAACAAGGCCGTGATCTTCTTCGACGCCGCCTATGAGGCGTACATCAAGGACCCGGCCCTGCCGCACTCGATCTACGAGATCGAGGGGGCGCGGGAGGTCGCCATCGAGTTTCGCAGTTGCTCCAAGACCGCCGGGTTTACGGGTGTCCGTTGTGCCTACAGTATTGTGCCGAAGCAGCTCAAGGCCTACACCAGGGACGGCCGGGCGGTCCAGGTCAATCCGATCTGGCGCCGCCGGCACACGACGAAGTTCAACGGCGTCTCCTACATCAGCCAGAGGGGGGCCGAGGCGACCTACAGCGCGCCGGGCAAGAGGCAGGTGCAGCAGACGATCGATCTCTATATGGCCAATGCAAGCCTGATCCGCGATACGCTCACGAAGCTGGGCTATGCGGTCTATGGGGGCCTCAACGCGCCCTATATCTGGGTCCGCACGCCTAAGGGGCTGGGCTCGTGGAAATTCTTCGACCTGCTCCTGAACAAGGCCAATGTCGTCTGCACGCCCGGCGCCGGCTTCGGGCCTGCGGGCGAGGGCTACGTGCGTCTGACCGCCTTCGGCCTGCCACAGAACGTCAAGGAAGCGTTGGATCGATTCGCGCGTCTGTGAGACCGTAGGGTGGGGTCTTACCCCACGCGTCCACCCAACCGATGCGAACAGAACGCGTGGGTTAAGAACCCACCCTACATAGAGGTTTCTTGATGACCGAATGGGTGACTGCATATATCGGCTTGGGAAGCAATCTGGGAGACCGGGAGCGCACGATTCGCGCGGCGCTCCGGATGCTCGGGGGCAACGGGAGCATTGAGGTCACCCGCGTCAGCGACCTCCAGGAGACTCTGCCCCTGGGGCAGATGGCGCAGCCGAACTACCTCAACGGCGTGGCCGAGATCCGGACGCGGCTCGAAGCACAGGAATTGCTGCGGCGCTTCAAGGACACCGAGGCCGCCCTGGGACGACAGCCTCATGCCAAATGGGCTTCGCGTACCATCGACCTCGATCTGCTGCTCTATGGCGACCGGATCGTCCAGGAGAACGGATTGGTCGTGCCTCACCCGGACGTCCATTTGCGTTCGTTTGTTCTGGAGGGGCTGTGCCAGCTCGATCCGGGGCTGATCCATCCCCGGCTCCAGGTGCCCATGAGCGAGCTGCGGCAGCGTCTCAACGGCGGGAATTTCGTCCTGAACCCGGAGACTCCGCAACTGGTCAGCGTCGCCGGCGTGATCGGGGTGGGCAAGACCACCCTGGCCAAGAAGCTCGGGGAAGTCCTGCGGGCCCCGGTTCTGTTCGAGCCTTACGATACCAACCCCTTCCTGCCGGAGGTCTATGCGGGCAAAAGCGAGTTGGCCCTGGACTCCCAGTTGTACTTCTTGGTGTATCGGTCCCAGCAACTCGGCAAAGAGGCCCTGCCGTCCGGCCGAATCACCGTGACGGATTACGTCTTCGACCAGGAGATGATCTATGCCCGGCGGCTGCTCAACCCCACGCAGTTGGAACTTTACGAGAGCATCTATCGGCCGTTTTCGCAGCGGGTGACGACTCCCGCGCTGGTGATTCACGTGCAGGATTCGCCCGCCAATTGCCTGGAGCGGATTCGGCGGCGCAGCCGGCCCTACGAGCAAGGAGTCGCCGTCGAGTTTCTCGAAGCACTGGACGGCGATTACGGGCGGATGTTTGACGGTTGGAAGGCGTGTCCGGTGCTCCGTGTGCCGGCGGCGCGGCTGACCGGCTACGCCGAGGTGGTGGTCGAGCACCTCGTTCTTCAAGTCAGAGCGTACATCGCGTCTTCGTAGGGTGGGCGCTCACCGGATGTATGCGTCCTGACGCGTGGGTTAAGAACCCACCCTACACAACTGGGAACTGACAATGCAGGTAGCAACGACAATCGCGGAAATCAGGGCGTGGGTGAGAAAGACCCATGCGGCGGGGAAAACCGTGGGATTTGTGCCGACGATGGGCGCGCTGCACGTCGGCCATGTTTCGCTGATGCAAGCGGCGGCCGAGCGGTGCGATTCCGTTGTCGTCAGCATCTTCGTCAATCCGACGCAATTCGGTCCCGGCGAGGATTTCGAGAAATACCCCCGGCCGTTCGAGAAAGACCTGGCAATCTGCGCGCAGCACGGCGTCGATGCGGTCTTTGCCCCCAGCCGAGGCGAGATGTACCCGCGCGAGAACCTGACGTGGGTGACGGTGGAGAAGGTGTCGGAGCCGCTGTGCGGCCGGTTCCGCCCCGGCCATTTCCGGGGGGTCGCCACGGTCTGCATGAAGCTGTTCAACATCGTCGGCGCGGATGCCGCGTTCTTCGGCCAGAAAGACGCCCAGCAGGTGGCGGTCATCCAGCGAATGGTGGCCGACCTCAATATGCCGCTGGAGATCGTCGTCTGCCCGACCGTGCGCGAACCGGACGGACTGGCCGTCAGTAGTAGAAATCAGTACCTGAGCCCGCAGGCGAGGAAAGAGGCCCCTGTGATCTACCGGTCGCTGCAACGGTCCGCCGAGCTGATTCGCGGAGGCGAAACGGCGGTGGCGCGGATCGCGGAGCAGATGTGGGAAATCCTCGGGCAGGTGCCGGCCCTGCAGGTCGAGTACGTGAGCCTCGTGGACGCCGGGAGCTTGGAAGACCTCCCGCAGGTCCGGGGCAAGGTCCTGGTCGCCGTGGCCGGGCGGCTGGGCTCGACCCGGCTGATCGACAATATCGTCGTGGACGCAACGGCAAAATAGGCTATAATGCCGCCGGGATGAGAGGCGACCAAGGGCATACGCGGTGTGATGATATGTTGATAAAGGTACTCAAAAGCAAACTGCACCGGGCTCATGTCACCGATGCGAAGCTGCATTATCCCGGCAGCATCGAGATCGATGAGAATCTCCTGTGGGCGGCGGGCCTTGTGCCCTATGAGGCCGTCACCGTCGCGGACCTGAATAACGGCAATCGGCTGGAAACCTACGCGGTCCCCGGGGAGCCGGGTTCCGGCCGGGTGGTGATCCTGGGGGCGGCGGCCCGGTTGGTCCGGCCGAAAGACGTCATCATCATCTTCAGCTTCGCTTATTGCACGCCGGAAGAAGCCGCCGAGCTGGAGCCCAGAATTGTCCATTTGGATGAGAACAATCGAATCGTTGAGAAGGCGTAGCTTCGCTTCTGGATGGAGCCAATGATAGCCTGATGCATCCCGAGTTTTTTGAGATCCCAATCGTTCACCTGACGATCAAAAGCTACGGCCTGATGATGGTCGTCGGGTTCCTGGCGGCCGTAATGGTCATTCGCCACCTGAGCCGGCACTTCACCCGCGATCCCCAGCTTATCACCAACGCGGCCCTGTACGCGCTCATCGCGGGTGTCGTCGGAGCGCGGCTGTTCTTCGTCCTTCATTACCCCGGTCATTTTCACCATGAGCCGTGGTGGAATGTGTTCGCCATTTGGAACGGGGGCCTGGAACTCATCGGCGGCGTCGTGGCGGCGATCCTGGTGATCGTCTTCTATGGCCGATACCACAAGGTGCCCATACGGCATCACCTGGACGTTCTCGCGATCGGCCTGACGGCGGCATTGCTGTTCGGCCGGATCGGCTGTTTCTTGAACGGCTGCTGCTACGGCAGGCCGACCGAGTTGCCCTGGGGCGTGCGTTTCCCCTACGGCTCGTTTTCCTACAGCAGTCAGGTCAGCCCCGATCTGAAGCGCGACCGGCCGCAGCCCTATTTCACGCTACCCCCGGAGTATTTCGGCTACACGAACGAGAGGGGCGAATACTTCTCCGACCTCAAGCCGGCCAAGTACCTCACGTCCCAGCAACGGGAGCAGGTCACCAAAGCGCCTTATCTCGCCTTGCCGGTCCATCCCACGCAGTTGTATTCTTCCGCCGGCGCGGGTCTGCTCGGCTTGATTCTCTACGGTCTCTGGCGGCGCGCCCGGCGGGCGGAAGCTCTGGGCCGCTATCCTCTGCTGACGAAGCCCGGCTCGGTCTTCAGTCTCATGTTCGTTCTTTACGGCATCATGCGGTTTTCTATCGAGGTGATCCGCGACGACAATCCCTTCGAGATGGCAGGCCTGACCATCGCCCAGCTTCTCAGCATCGTCCTGGCCGGCGCCGGTATTCTCCTGGCTGTCTATTTCGCTGGGAGCAAGCCGGAGAAGCTCCCCGCACCGAAGTCGAAGTAAAAGCTGTCGCCTGCCTCAGGATATCATCGAAATTGATGAATTCGTTTCTGACGGTACCGTTGCACGCGCGCAAATACCGGCTTCCCGGGGGCCCGCCGCGAACAAGGCGGGGCAAGCGCACGAAAAAATAGGAGGATTGCTGATTGACTTTCAGCAAACCGGCACAGAGAATTAAGTACGCGACGATACAGAAGTCTTCTGATGGTCCTCATACTCGAGTAAGGGATTGCGGGCATGCGGTAGCGTAGGGAACGGGACGAAAGGGCGAGGAGATGACCCCCAGCGGTGAAACGTGGGTACATCTGCGCCCCTATCGAGGATTGAGGGGACACATGACGACGGAGAAGACGCGAGCCGGACAGGCTTCCGAGAGCGATGGACGGACGACCAGATATCATCTTCGCCTGTTCGTAGCCGGAGATGAGATCAACTCGGCCGCCGCGAAGGCGTCGTTGGATCGTATCTGCTCGGAAGAGCTGGAGGGAGACTGCCGGATCGAGATCGTCGACATCTTGCGGGATTCGCGACTTGCCCTGGAAGAGGGCATTCTGGTGACTCCGGCGCTGTTGATCACGGGGCCGGGACTCCGAACTGTGGTTCTGGGGAATCTCACCGACACCGGAAAAGTGCGGGCTGCCTTCCGGCGTGGGAGCGAGAAGCAATGACGGCGGAGAAACTCACGTACGAGGAGATGGAAGCCAAGCTCGGCGAGGCTCAGGACATCCTGGGGGCGTTGCGGCACCACGAAGTGGATGCGATCGTCGGCGACCGGGATATCGCGGTGGTGCGTCTCCAGGAAGTGGAGGAGGCGCTGCACAGGGCCAAGGCCCAGCTCGAAGAGCGGGTCGTAGAGCGGACGGCCGAGTTGGCCAAGGTGAATCGGCAGCTTCAGGAAACCCTCCAAAGCCAGAAGGAAATCCAAAACCAATTGGAGTGCTCGGCCCGCCAATTGCGCGATCAGGCCGAGCTGCTGGACCTGGCGCACGACATGATCTTCGTCCACGACATGGAGGGGCGGATCGTTTTCTGGAATCGCGGCGCCGAGCTCACCTATGGTTGGAAACGAGAAGAGGCCGTCGGCCAACTGAGCCACGAGTTGCTCCAGACGGAATTTGCCGAACCTTTGCTGCGGATCACCGCCCGGATCATCGAGGAGGGCTGGTGGGAGGGAGAGCTCGTGCGGACGACGCGCGACGGGCGGAAGGCGACCGTGGCGGCGCGCTGGGCGCTGCGCCGGGACGCCAACGGCCGGCCCGCGGCGATCCTCGAGATCGACAACGATATTACGGCCCGCAATCGCGCCGAACAGGAAATGGCGGAGGCCCGCCGCTTCGCCGAGAGCATCGTCGATACGATGCGGGAATCCCTGGTCGTGCTGGACCCGCAACTGCGGATCATCTCGGCCAACCGCTCGTTCCACGAAACCTTCGGGACCGATCCGCAGCAGATCGTGGGCCGGCCGTTGCCCACGCTGGGCAGCGGACTCTGGGCCAACGCGGAATTGTGCCGCCGACTCAACGGCGTGCCAACCCTCGGCGGCAGTTTCGAGGGGTTCGAGATCGAATGTAACGGCGGGGAGCCGAGGGCGTTTGTCTTGGGCGCGCAGCCTATCCGCCGGCCGGCCCAGGGCGCCGAGAGAATCCTGCTGGTGATTCAAGACGTCACGCTGTGCAAGCGGCAGCAGCGCGTGATCGAAGCCGACAAGGAACGATTGGACTCCCTGACCGAAGAATTGATGATGATCGAGGAACGCCAGCGCCGGCAGATTGCCCAGGCGCTGCACGACTCGGTGGGGCAATCCCTGGCCTTCTCGAAGCGGGAGTTGAACCTGTTGCGGCAGCGCGGCCCGGAAGAGGTGCGTGGCAGGCTCCAAGAGGTCTGCGCGCAGCTTGAGGATGCGATCAAACATACGCGGGATCTGACGTTCGAGCTGAGCCCTTCCACCTTGTATACCCTGGGTCTCCAAGCCGCCGTCGAGGAGTTGGCCGAGCAGTTTGCCGAGTCCGAGGGTTTCCACTGCCAGGTGGAGGGCCCGGGGGATTGCATATCGCTGAACGAGCAGGTGCGGTCGCTGTTGTATCGGGCGGTCCGGGAGCTGCTGGTCAATGTGGCCAAGCACGCGGAAGCCAAGAATGTCCGGATCGTCCTGGATCGCGCCGAACAGGGCTTCCGAATCGTCGTACAGGATGATGGAAAGGGATTCGATGTCTCTGCTCTCAAAGGACGCGGCAAGGGCGGCGGTTTTGGGATGCTCAGCGTGCGAGAACGGTTGGTGCGCGTCGGAGGAGTGTTTGCCCTGGAGTCGGCGCAAGGCAAGGGCACGAAAGTGACGATGGTCGTTCCCATCGATCGCGGGCAACGATCCGATTGGGGGTTTGACGGCATAGCTACCTGATATAGGGGCCTGATACCATGAGTATTCGCATTTTGCTGGCGGACGATCACACGATTGTTCTCCAGGGACTGAGCCGATTCCTGCGAGAGCAGGAAGACATGGAGGTGGTGGGGCAGGCGAAGGATGGCTTGGCGACCGTGGAGCTGGCCCGGGACCTTTCGCCGGACATCATTATCATGGACATCAGCATGCCGGGCCTCAGCGGTGTCGAGGCTACCCGGCAGATTCACAACGAAAAGCCGGATATCAAGATTATCGGGCTTTCCATGCACGCGGCCAAGCGGTACGTCCAGGAGATGTACAAGGCCGGCGCCCGCGGCTATTTGCTGAAGGATTGCGATTTCGATGAGTTGATGGCGGCGATCCGTGCCGTGGCCGCGGGAGGCACATACTTTGTCGGTGAGTTCGCGGCGGTAGCGGCTCCGCAAGCCGACCGCGGCTCGGCTGCGAAAGGCGGATAGCCTCGGAGAGGCTCCACTCGTCAGATCGTCTTATGACCGGCGGATTGTGCAGAGGCACGGCCCATTCACTCCTTCCTGATAGGGCTCGCTCACGGAATTCCTGAAACGATACACCTACGCGCTCGCTCCACACTGTAGATAGGATGCAAGACCGGCGGTATAATTGTGCACGTCTGCAACGGCGCGGCGCCGGGAGGCCCAACGCATAGCGTGGGTACGGCGTCTACCAGTCTCGGGACGAGGATCGCGCATGTGCAAGAGAGTCGTGTACGTACTGGCGACGGCGGTTGTCGCCGGTCTCGCCGGTATCTTCATTTGGATGCATGTCAGGCCGCTGAACGCGGATGATTTCTGGGCGGCCTACGCCAAGCACCCGGAGGGCACGGCGATCAGGATCGTGTACCCTCGGGATGGGACCTTGTTCCCGCCGGAAATCGTGCCACCGACGTTTCGTTGGGAGGATGGGAATGCCGATGCCTCGACCTGGCTGATTCGCGTGGAGCTTGGCGGCGGCCAGGCACCCATCCGTTGTCTGAGCCGCCAGCGCCTGTGGACGCCTGCCCTACAGGACTGGGAACTCATCAAGAAGTGGTCGACGGATCAGGAGGCCCGCGTCTCGGTGCTCGGCGTCAAGCCCGGCCGGTCGACCAGGATTGTATCGGCGGCGACCATCACGCTGCGGACATCCCGCGATGAGGTGGGGGCGCCGCTGTTCTATCGGGAGGTGAATCTGCCGTTCCTCGATGCCGTGACAGACCCGTCGAAGATCCGTTGGCGTTTCGGACCGATCTCTGCGCCGCAACCGCCGCCGGTGGTCCTCACCGGATTGCCGGTTTGCGGCAATTGTCACTCGTTCACGGCGGACGGCCGGGCACTGGCGATGGACGTCGATTACGCCAACAGCAAAGGCTCGTACGTCATCACGCCCATCAAGTCCCAGATGGTGCTGGCTACGAGCGACATCATCACCTGGGATGAATACAAGAAAGAAGATGGTGAGCAAACTTTCGGACTGCTTTCCCAGATGTCGCCGGACGGCCGATATGTGATCAGTACCGTCAAGGACAAATCCGTCTTCGTGCCGATGCCGGACCTGGCGTTCTCGCAGCTCTTCTTTCCGATCAAGGGCATTCTATGCGTTTACGACCGGCAGGCGCGGACCTTCAGCGCCCTGCCCGGGGCGGACGATCCCGTCTATGTGCAGAGCAATCCGAGCTGGAGCCCGGATGGCAAGTCCATCATTTTCGCTCGCGCCAAGGCGTACGATCTCAAGAACACCAAGGGCCAGGGCAAGATTCTGTTGACGCGGGAAGAGTGCAAGGAATTCGTCGAAGACGGCAAGCCCTTCCTGTTCGACCTGTACCGCGTCCCGTTCAACGACGGCAAGGGCGGCGTCGCGGAGCCGATCCAAGGCGCGTCGAGCAACGGCATGAGCAATTACTTCGGCCGATACTCGCCGGACGGCCGTTGGATCGTGTTCTGCAAGGCCAAGAGCTACATGCTGCTGCAACACGATAGCGAACTGTACATTATTCCCGCGGCAGGCGGTGCGGCCCGAAGGCTCGGCGGCAACGCCGGCCGGATGAACTCCTGGCATAGCTGGTCGCCGAATGGCAAATGGCTCGTCTTCTCCTCCAAAGCGTGGTCGGACTACACGCAGCTTTGCCTGACCCACATCGACGAGAACGGCGACAGCAGCCCGCCGGTCCTGCTGGCACACCTGACCGGCGCCGATCGGGCCGCCAATATCCCCGAGTTCGTCAACGCCCGCCCCGATGCCATCGCCAAAATCGGCGAGTCGTTCCTCAACGACTATTCGTTCGTTCGCGCCGGCAACGAATTCTACCGCCACGGTCAGGCGGACAACGCCATACAGGAGTACAACACCGCTCTGAAGCTCAACCCGGACAATGTCGAGGCCCACCAGAAGCTCGGCTTCCTGCTCTATCACGTCAAGGATAGGCCCCAGGAGGGCATGGCCCACCTGCTCCGGACGATCGCGCTGGACCCGCACAACCCACGCGCGCATTACGATCTTGGCATGGCGTTGCTCCATCAGCAGAAGATCGACGAGGCGACGACGCACCTGATGGAGGCTCTGCGGCAGATGCCCAACGGGCTGGACGATCAGTATACGCCCGTTCGGCTTCATCTGATTCTCGGCGAGGCGCTGCTGCTGGCCGGCAGGTCCGAAGAGGCACGGGGGCATTTGGCCAGGGTCGTGGAGCTTGACCCGACGAATTCCGGGGGTCATTACCGCCTGGCGCAGGCGTTGGCGGCCCTGGGACAAGCGGACCCGGCCCTGCTCTGCTACACCACAGCCGTGAAGCTCGATCCCAAAGTGGATGTCTCGCCCGCGCTCCATCATTTTCTGGCCGACGGTTACCTACGGAAACGCCAATTCCGCGAGGCGCTGGCTCATGAGGAACGGGCCTTGGCCCTGGCGCAGGCTCAAGGTGACGCCAAACTGGCGGCCACGCTCAATCAGGCCGTGGCGTACTGCCGTCAGTTGGAGCAAGCCGCAAAACAATAAGTGCTCTTGACGTTTGTGCCTTTGGTCTTAGAATATGGGGTCCAGTGCCGTGGTCCTGCGAAATTGCACCCGAACATTTCGTCAGGTTTCCAATATTATGACGCATACGTCTTGCTTGCGAACCTGGGTTTTGTTAAAATAAGCACCTATGGGGTTATACGATAGAGATTACACACAGCCGGAGTCCCGGCGGCAGTATCCTAACCTGTCACAGGTGCGCTTCAATCTGCCGCAGACGACGCCGGTGGTCCAATGGCTGTTGATCATCAACATCGCCGTCTTCATTCTCGGCATCATTCCGGCCCTGAGCCTCCTTTTCGCGCAATGGCTGGCGATTGACACGACCTCGACCGCGACCATGCTACAGCCGTGGCGACTGATCACGTACCAGTTCCTCCACGCCAACGCCTGGCACATCTTCATGAACATGATCGGCCTGTACTTTATCGGACCGCCCCTGGAGCGGTTCTGGCGCAGCAGGCAGTTCCTCCTCTTCTACCTGGGTTGCGGCGTGGTGGCAGGCCTGACTTACGTCCTTCTGGCGGCCGCAGGGTGGCTGGGCGCGGGGATCATGGTGGGGGCCTCCGGCGCGGTCTTGGGGGTCGTCGCAGCCTGTGCCGTGCTGTTTCCGCGTTTCAACCTGGTTATCTTCGTGTTTCCTGTGCCCATTCGTCTGGCCGCGGCCGGGCTGCTGCTCGTCTACCTGGTGAACGTGCTCACCTCCTTTGGCCGTGGGGGTGCCGGAGGCGACGCCGCGCATGTGGGTGGAATGCTGGCGGGCCTCGCCTACGTGCTGCTACAGCCGGTGTGGGACAGGCTCACGCTGAAGATGCGGTCCGGCTCGTGGGAAAAGAGAATTGAGGAGGGCCGCCGGCTGCAGATCGAAGTGGATCGCATTCTGGCGAAGGTGCATCGCTCGGGCCTGCATAGCCTGACCCGCCGCGAGAAGGCCGCCCTCAAACGTGCCACGCAGGAAGAGCTCCGCCGCCATCGGTTGTGAGACCGATGGCATCTGCCGGTCCTGTAAGCTACCAGCTTGCTCATGACTCGCGGTGCAGCTCTATCGGCGGGGCGTGTATGGGCCGTAAGCGCCGCGGAGGAATTCCAGCCACCAATTTGATGCCGGGGTGGGCCTGTGTGCCGTCGCCGCCGGGCGTCTGGTTTGGACCGTAGGGCGAGATGCCTTGCAGCCAGGTTGAGGCCAGCATGTACCCTTCACCCCTCGATAGATGGGCCTTGGTCTGCTCGATCTGCTCGGCCTTCATGGCATCCGTGTAGACCCCGATATTGATATAGTTGTAGTAGCCCTCTTTCTTGCTGTACGTGCTCCAGTACAGGCATCCGACAAGCACCATCATCCCGCGTCGGTCTGCCGCCTCGATGATCCGGCCCATCCGCCCGGCGTAAACGGGATTCAGCGTGGCAGCCTCGTTGTATCCCTTCACATCCCCGAACCGCGACCCCATGAAGTACACGCTGACCGTGTTGACTCCATACTGGGCAAAGGTATCGAGGTTGTCGATCAGCTCCTGCGTCTCCTGATCGGAGATCAGCGCATTGGAGCACCGCAGCCCCTTCACGAGGATTGCGTGCCCGTTGAGATAGGTCTTCTCCCCACGGATCGTGAACACGTAGTTCCCCGCCACGGCCAGACCGCTCAGGAGAAGCACTGCGGCCAGTGCTGCCGTGACCCTGTAGAAGTGTCTTCTTACGCTCTCCATTGTCTACTTGGCCGGCACACCCGAAATGCTGGCCGGGTCCACCCCGGTAACTCCGTTCGCCGGCGGCAAGAGCGTAATGCCGGAGATCGGCGCCGTCGATGTGATGGCGATGGTGCCCGCCGCCTGACCACCAATCGTCACACCCGGCTTGAACCAGTTGGCTGCTACGAAGGGCTGCGGCTCGCCGGCCGCATCGAGCGGCTGGATGAATCCCGAATCGTTGGCGCCTCGTTCGACGAGGAAGACGGTGGTGACCGGGACCGCGAATTTGACCGTGATGGCCTTCGCTTCATCCAGGCTGGCATACGTGCCGAGATTGAAGTCGTCGGCATGGGCGGCCGGGTGATCCGGGTACTTCTCGAAATCCGTCGTGGTCGTGCCCAGGACCAGCTTGCTCACCTCGATCCCATTGATCGACTGGATTGTGCCGTCGTTGCCCGTGGCCATGACGCTGGTGGCCGGGCTCACCGTAACCGTGATAGCCGGCGCGGCCACGCCGGCGGCAGGCAACAGCCGGATGTCGTCCACGTAGAGGATACCTTTGCCGCCGCTGTCGACGCCAATGGTCAGCCTCGTGACTTTCTTCAGATTCGTGCTCACCGAGGCGAGAGCGACATCCCATAGGGTCCACGAGGCTGTCTTCAAGGCAGCAGCATCACCATTGTAGGCGACTTTCACACCATTGATCTTGAGGTACAGTGTGCCGGTGGTATTGTTGGGATCGCCGCGGAAAGAGACCGCCAGGGTGGCAATGCCCCCGCGCGTCCAGTCCTGCGGTGTGTCGAAGGTCCGTTCGGTCTCCGACAGGGCGAAGCCGCCGGTGTTATTGAAAGACAGCGGCATGGACTGCTTGCCCCCGTGGACCCGCGTCCGCTCGGCGAAGGGCGCCTGGGCATAGCCGACTTGCGAGCCGTTGGTCGTGGTGCCGTAGCCGTCAAGCCAAGCCTCATAGATGCGGCTGCCCTCCTCGTCGGTGTAGCTCTCGAAGTCATCGACAACGCCGTACTCCTGTGTAGTGAAGCTCCAGAGGGGGCCTTCGTAGACGCTGGGAATGCGGGCGTCATTGACCTCATCGACTCGCCAATAGTAGGAAGTGCCAAAGCTCAAGTCCGCCGGGGTGAAGCTGGGGTCGGTGACGGTGGTGGCCGGGCTCGTGCCCTTGGCCACGGCGTCCCTATCCTTGCCGAAATACACCTTGTGCGACGCGGCTTCGCGCCCGGAGCGCCAACTCAGGGCCGCATCGAGATCCAGGCCCGTCGCGGCATCGGCCGGCCCAGGCTCGCGTGCCTGGACGGGGAAGAAGAGGAACCGCACTTCGCTCAGGCCGGCCTGCGAAATCCCACCCCAGGTGGTGCTGATGGTCAACTTCACATACTTGGCCAGGACGCCGCCGAAGGGGATGGTCGTATTGTGGGTATAGGTGGCCCCGCCCGTCCCTCTGGCGAACTCGGGCACCCCGGCCAGCGCCGTCCAGGTGCCGCCGTCGAGCGAGTACTCGATCGTGACATTCTGCGCGCCGAACCCGACGAAGGTCTCGATCTCCTGGTTGGAGTTCCAGACCCACAGCTCGTGCAGCTTGTAGGCTTGATCGAACTGATACTGAATCCAGTTGGGCAGCGCGCCGGTGCTGAGCCACATCTGCTTGAGGTCGGTCGAGTGCTGGTCGTCGGCATCGAGCCCGGAGCCGTTGATGGTGTTCTCCGGTCCCAGGCCTGCTTGGGCGCTGGAGGCGGTGGCCGTCACGTTCCGGAGCGGATAGGCATACGGCTCGACGGTGAACGACCAGACCTCGCCCTTGAAAGGCGTGGAGCCCGGGGTCGCGTCGACTTCATCGACCCGCCAGTAGTAGGTCTGACCGAACCCCAGAGAGGCCGGATCGTACGTATCGGCGGCCTGGCTCTGGCTGATCAGCACGCCGCGGGGATCGGTCCGGCTGGCGTTGCTGACGTTCTCGAGCGACGTCCCGAGATACACATCGTGGGCAATGGCGCTCTGGGCCGGCGTCCAGCTCAGCACCTCGTCTCGGCGTACATCGGTTGCCTTCTCCTTCGGTTGTGGATCACGGCTCTGTTTCGGATCGAATCGCACCGGTACGGCGGAAACGCTCAGGGCATCGTGTCCCGGCGCCGTGATGCGCACCCCTTTGACCCGTACATCGGTGGTGAAAACCACGCCGAAGGCGTGCTGACCGGCGACATCGACTCCCGTGTCCTTGTAGGCATTCGGGCCGTTGAACGCCACCGGTGCTCCCAGCGAACCATCCGCCAGGATCGCCTGAAACGTGCCCGTGTCATTGCCGCCCCGCTCGAACACGAAGATCGTATTGGTCAGCGATGGAAAGGTCGTTTCCTGGAAGTTGATCGCGTCGATGGACGACATGTCGTTTTGCCCATTGCGCCGGAAGAAGAAGTTGTCGCCCTCCGAGCCCGGGTCTTCGGGTTTGGGGGGCGCCCCAGCGGTGTTCGTCGCCGCGGGAGTCGGATCCCCGTCCTTCCACAGAGTCGGAACCCCGGTAGCGGCCGGGATATACCACCGCGTGGTCGTGCCCAGCATGAGATCGCCGTTGGCCACCACATACTCGGTCCCGGCATACCGCAGACTGACGATCGCGTCACCGACCACGGTGATGTCTGAGAATCCCGTCAGCGCGTCGGCCTGCACGGCACCGCAGAACCACGTCGAGAGCAAGATTGTCGCAAGGAGAGCGGCGAGGGATTGGGTCTTCATCACTTCACCTCCGAGAACAGGCGTCATGATCATCGTGGAGCCCGAATGCTCCACTTAGTGACATATTACCACTGGGAAGATGCCTTGGCAAGGAGGAAGGTGGGGATGCCCGGGCACAGACGATCCTGGGTCCCTCCGTCCCAAGGGGGGGATGAGCCCGACAAGCGTGACCGGAAGATCGCGCAGTCCTAATCCCACTTGAACCGGACTTTGTTGTCCGTCCGGGACTTGGTTCGCTGCTTGACGTTTTCCTGCTTGATCTTGGGATCACGCCATTTGCCGATCTCGTCCTTGCTCTCGCGGACCTGCCTTTGCAGCTCATCGAGCTTCTTGAGAAGCTGCTCGTAGGCGATCTCTTTCCGCCGGACGAGCAGGTCATAGCGCTTGGCGACCACGTCCTGGAACTCCGCCCCGAGCGCTTGCTGCCTGGCCTCCGATTTCTCGTTGCGGATCTGTTTGCACAGTTCCTCTTCTCTCTTCCTGAGCTCGAAATCCTCTTTGAGGACCCTGCCCAGCTCCGGGTTGGAGCTGTCGGCCTCAAAAATGTATCCATACTGCTTCATCAGGCGGTCAAAGCCACTGATGTAAAGCTGCGGGTCCCTCTCTTTGAGCTTGGCCAGGGCCTGCTCTTCGCTGGGGTAATTGGCTTTGAGCCATTCGATGAATTTGGCGTTTCGGTCCTGGCGGCGGGCATCGAGTCGCTCGCGGATGATCTGGTCCAACTCGATCTGACCCTGCTCGCGAAGCTGCGCCTTGAACTGCTCCGGGTTCTTCTGGCGCAGGTCGGTCAGTTGCTTGGCCTTGGCGGGGTCGCGCTGCTGGATACCCTTCATGATCCTGTTGATCACGTCCTCGGAGAGGTCCCGCTGCCACCAGGGCGACTGTATCTCCTTGGGTTCGTCCTTCCAGATGTCATTCTTGGCCTGCTTGGGCTCGGCCGCCGGCTGCGCTGCGGCGAGTACGCCGGCTACGGTGAATCCTGCCAAGAGCGCTGCCGCTCGAAACCAATGCATCGTCCTTATCCTTTCCAGAAGTCCGCCTGAATCGCCATCAGTTCATCTTCAAACTCGTCCAGGGCACCACTGCCGCTTTCGCTCTCCCCGGCGTCCAGTGCTTGCACTTGCGCCTCGATCTGCCCGATTTCCGACGAGAAGTACGCCAGGTCGAGGTCGTCGGCGGTGATATCGTCGCTCTCCCAGATCGCCGGGGGTATGATGGCGACGTAGGACATGTGGGACCGGTTCGCCGATCCCGGACCGAGCAGTCCGATCAGGGCCAGCACGATCACGGCGGCGGCCGCCGCGAGAGAGCCATGGACCAGCCGCGCGATTCGGTGTCGGCGCAGGGCCGCGACAGCCATTTGCGTCTTGATCGTGGCGATCAGCCGCACATCCGGGGTCGGGGCCGGATAGGCCTCCAGAAATCGCTCGCCGGCCTGGATGTCCTCGTGGGCCGCCCGGGCGGTCGGCTCATCCATGAACCGCTGGAGCAACTCGATCAGGTTTTCGTGTGCTTGATCTCTCATGGCATCGACCCTTCACCCCTCCATGAGCTCCCTCAGTTTCTTCAGCCCCCGGTGCAGCTTGGACAAAGCCGTACCAATCGGTTCCGACCGGAGCTCCGCAATTTCCTTGAAACTCAGTTCCGAATGAAAACGCAGCAGGATCAAATCCCGAGTGTCGGCATCCAAACGGTTCAAATGGGTCTGGAGCTTGTCGAGTCTCTCTTCGCCCTCATCCGAGAGCCGCGACTCGTTCAAGTCGGGCTCCAGCTCCAACTGGCTCCGGCGGGCCTCCAGCAGCTTCTTCCGCCGCTGCTTGCCTCGCAGATGGTCGTGGAAAATATTCGAGGCAATTTTGAAGAGCCAACTCTCGAATGCCCCGCCCTTGTACGAACCGATCTTCTCGACGAGCCGAATGAACAACTCGCTCAAGAGCTCGTCGCTGAGGTCCCGGTCACCGGTCAGCCGGTAGAAATAACCGTAGCAGCGGCCGGAGTACATGTCAACCACCTGCGCAAAGCTGTCAGCGTCCCCCGATTTACAGCCGTCAATGATTCGGGCTAACTCGACGCTTCTACCCATTAGCTGCGTTCATAACCAAAGACGTTTGCCCGCCAGGGCTTATTGCAGGAAATCACGAAACGGGCAACCGCATATCGGACCTTCCTATGCGGCGCCGACCCCCACTCCGACATGCTGGACTATCCCATCCCCGTCAAACCGGCCAAGACTCATCCGGGTCTTCCTCGTCTGGCTTCTCCTGGTCGAGTTTCCAACCCTCGGTCTCTTCCATGTCATTGATCTCCCGCTGGACGTACTTGAAGATCTTGTCCTGCAGCGGGCCGAGCTTGCTGTACCATTGGAGCATATTCTGGTAGCTGCCCAGGAGCATGTCGAGGCGGATGAGCTGCCATTTGGCGATGCACTCGGCCTCCTTGATGTTCGAGAAAGGGTCGCACTTGAACATCTTGCGGCCGTCCGGCCCTTTCTCACAGAGCTCGCACTGTTCGCACTGGATCATAATTTTGTCCTTTACAGAATCATTCCGCCTGTGCTAAACTCCATTATACGAGTGTGGACCTCTCCGTATCAAAGATTTTAACCTTTTGTTGGAGCCGTACATGGCCAAACCACGACGTAGAAGGAAGATTGGCAGCAAGAAAAGACGTACACGCTGGAAGATCAGACATAAGATCAGCGGCTGATGACCCGTTCCTCGCAGGATTGGCAGTCCTGTGGAGAGACCGGATGCCCAGAAGAGGCCCGCAAGCGTCCAGGGCGCGAAGATGGCGATGAAGCATTTCCGTGTAGTCTTCAAGCCGGAGGGCAGGGAGATCTTGATCCACCAGGGCGCTACGCTCGTTGAGGCGGCCGGACAAGCCGGCATCTTCCTGACCACACCCTGCGCCGGCAAGGGCACTTGTCGCAAGTGCACGGTGTTGCTTGATCCCTCCGGACAACCGATTCTCGCTTGTCAACACCGGATCGAAGGCGACCTGACGGTGGTCGTGCCGCCGGAGTCGCGCTTTTACGAGCACAAGATCCTCGACCATGGGATCCCTGCCGGAGAGCAAATCCATCCGACCGTCTACCGCAAGTACGGCGCCCGCGCCGGGACGGGCCCAATTCTTGGCGTCGCGGTCGATATCGGGACCACGACGGTCGTGGCCAAACTGGTGGACATGGTCACGGGCCGCTGTCTCGCCACGCAAGCCATGCTGAACCCCCAAACGCGGTTTGGCGACGATGTGGTCAGCCGCATCAATTACGCGCAATCCGAAGAGCACGTGGGGGAGTTGCACAACGTCATCGTCGAGTGCATCAATGCTTTGATACGGCGTCTTTGCCGGCGGGGGGGCACCGATCCGTCTCACATCTACGAGGCGTCCATCGTCGGCAACACGACGATGAACCACATCTTCCTGCGGCTCCCGGTCGAGCAGCTTGGTCGGGCTCCGTACCGGGCCTGGTCGGTGGACGCCCACGATATCCCACCCGCTCAGTTGGCAATCGACATGAACCCCGCAGGAAACGTCCATTGCGCCGAGAACATCGCGGGTTTCGTGGGGGCAGACACGACCGCCGTCGCCCTGGCCGTGGATATGGACGCCATTGAGGACCGGGTGCTTGCCGTAGATATTGGAACCAATGGGGAGATCATCCTGGGCACCCGTGACAGGCTTTACGCGGCCAGTTGTGCGGCCGGACCAGCCCTCGAAGGAGCGCGGATCAAGTACGGCAGCCGAGCGGTGGACGGCGCCATCGAAGCCGTCGTTTTTGACGAAGACATTGCTCTGGATACCATCGGCAAGGTCCCCCCTCGCTCGATCTGCGGCAGCGGCCTCATTGATGCGGTCGCCGTGCTGGTAGACCTCGGCATCGTCGACGCGACGGGCCGTTTCACGGATGGCCGGGGTGGGGGGGCGAGTCTCCCAAAGCCCATTGCCTCCCGGATTCTGGTATATGAGGGTCAGCCTGCCTTCTGCCTGGCCTGGAACGAACAAACCTCGCAACCCGGCATTCTTCTGACGCAGAGAGACATCCGCGAGGTGCAGCTTGCCAAGGCGGCCATCCGGGCCGGAATCCGCATTCTCATGAACAAGCTCGGCATGAGCGACCTGGATACGGACCGGGTCCTTCTGGCCGGGGCATTCGGCAACTACATTCGGCCGAGCAGCGCTATCCGGATCGGCCTACTACCCAATGTCCCCTTGGATCGGATTGAATCGGTGGGCAACGCGGCCGCCACCGGGGCCGAGATCCTCCTGATCAGCGAGGAATGCCGAGAGCGAGCCGCCAAGCTGGCCCGCCGGATTCAGTACGTCGAGATCGCCCACGAAGCGAATTTTGCCGATCTTTTCGCCGACGCGATGTTCCTGAGCCCGTGAGGCTCAGACCCGTCCCACCACCAGGCAGGCGTTGTGGCCGCCAAAACCGAAGGAGTTGCTCAAAGCGACATCCACTTTCGCTTCCCGGGCCTTCAGCGGGACGTAATCCATCTTCAGGTCGCACCGCTCGTCCTGGTTCTCCAGGTTGATGGTCGGCGGAATGATGGAGTGGTTGATGGTTTTGACCGCCGCAATCAACTCCACGGCCGCGGTCGCGCCCAGCATGTGCCCCAGGCAGCTCTTGGTGGAACTGATGGGGACTTTGTAGGCGTATTCACCGAAGATGCTTTTGATCGCCAGGCTCTCGGCGATATCGTTCAGTTCGGTGCTGGTCCCATGGGCGTTGACGTAGTCGACATCCTCGGGATTGACCTTGGCATCCGCCAGGGCCACCTTCATCGCCATCGCCGCCCCTTCGCCATTGGGCAAAGGCGCGGTGATATGGTAGCCATCGTCCGTCGCGCCATAACCCAGCAACTCGGCGTAGATTCTCGCCCCGCGTTTTCTGGCGTGCTCGTACTCCTCCAGAATCAGCATGCCCGCACCTTCCGCCAGGACGAATCCATCCCTGTCCCGGTCGAAGGGCCTCGAGGCCGCCTGCGGGTTGTCATTACGGGTGCTCAAGGAGCGGGCGGCACAGAAAGAGCCCAAGCCGATAGGTGTCAGGGCAGCCTCCGATCCGCCTGTGATCACGACCTCGCTGCGTTCACTGGCGATGTTCCAGAAGGCCTCTCCGATCGTATGGTTGCTCGAGGCGCACGCGCTGGACACCGCGAAGCTCGGGCCGCGCAGACCGAACTGAATGGCGATATTGCCGCTGCCGGCATTGGCCATCAGACGCGGCACACAGAAGGGCGATACCTTGGTCGGCCCCTTCTCCAGCAGGCGGATATGCTGGTCCTCGATCTCCTTGATCCCCCCGATCCCGGTGCCGACAATAACCCCCATGCGATAAGGGTCTTCGCGGGAGAAGTCGAGGCCGCTGTCCTTCACCGCCTGGATAGCGGCCGCAACGGCGAACTCGGAGAATCGGTCCATCCGCTTGGCGTCGCGCTTGTCGATGTACTTGGTCACATCGAAATTCTTGATTTCGCCCCCGAAGTGGGCCGCAAACTGGCTGGCATCGAAGGATTCAATGGTGGAGACACCGCTGCGGCCCTCGCACAAGGCATGAAACAGTTCCTCCACGGACTCGGACAGCGCGGTAATGCACCCCAAGCCGGTTATAACCACTCGGCGTCTATCCATGAGGCCTACGCGCTTTCCTTCTTCTTGGTCTGAGCGATATTGATGATGTAGTCGATGGCGGCGCCGACCGTCTGAATCTTCTCGGCCTCCTCATCGGGGATGCTCATATCGAATTCGTCCTCGAACTCCATCACGAGCTCAACGGTATCCAGAGAGTCGGCATTCAGGTCGTTAATGAAGGACGTCTCCCGGGTAATCTCGGATTTATCAACGCCCATCTGCTCGCTGATGATCTCGATTACCTTGTTCTGAATTACCTGGACCTCTATCTCATCGATACTCACTTGCGTATCCTCCATAACAGACTTGAGATTCTCTTGTTGGGCTCCACTTGCGATTTTCCGGATATAGTGCCAGTACCACCCTCCCGGTTTCGGCCGGTATCTTACCGGCGGGGGGGTGCTTGTACAACCATTTTTTTAGTTTTTTCACATGGCCATGCCGCCATCGACACAAAGGACCTGCCCCGTAATGTACCCGGCGTCATCACTGGCCAGGAACGCCACCGCCTTGGCCACATCCTCCGGGGTACCCATGCGCTTCATGGGGATGAGTTCGACGGCCGCGTCGATGATCGGCTGGGCCAGTTTGCGGGCCATGTCGGTATCGATAAAGCCCGGGGCAACGCAGTTGGCCGTCACGTTCTTCTTGGCCAATTCGCGGGCGGTCGTTTTAGCCAGTCCGATAAGACCAGCCTTGCTGGCGGAATAGTTGGCTTGGCCGGCGTTGCCCATCACGCCCGAAACGGAGCTGATGTTGATGATCCGCCCGAACTTGTTGCGCAGCATGGACTTGGACGCCGCTCGGATCGCTACGAAGGCAGCCCGCAGATTGACGGCGAGCACCTTGTCAAACTCCTCATCGGTCATCCGAATCAGAAGATTGTCCTTAGTGATTCCAGCGTTGTTGACAAGAATGCCGATCCCGCCGTAATCCGAAGCCAGCGACTCCAGGACTTCTGTGAACTTCTCCGTCTGGGTGATATCCACGCACCGCGTCACGACTTCGAAGCCGGCCTCTTTGACGGCCCGCTCCAAATCTTTGAGCTGGTCCTCCATCATATCCAGGCCGGCGACGATCCGTCCCTGCTTGAGCAGCTCGAACACGATCGCCCGGCCGATCCCGCGGGCTGCTCCGGTCACTACTGCAAGTCGTTTCTCTGCCATCCTTTACCTCCAGACTGTCGCACGCGTTGCCTCCGTTCACGGGGTGCGTGCACCTCCTGCGCCTTCGATCAGGGCCTTCACCGAGCTCAGGTCACTGACGTTGGTCACTTTTGCTTTCCTGTTGATGCGTTTCAGCAGCCCGGTGAGGACTCGTCCCGGGCCGATCTCGTAGAATTGCTCGACACCGTCGGCCAGCAGCCGCTCCATGCACTTCTGCCACAGGATCGGGCTGACAAGCTGGCGGGTCAGGCCATCGATGATGCCGTCGGCACTGACATAGTACTCGCCGGTGATATTGACGACCGTCTTGATGGGGCCCGGCGGTGAAATCCGGGCTTGCCACAAGGCGTTTTGCAGGGCCTCGGCGGCGTTGAACATCAGTCGGGTATGAAAGGCCCCGGCTACTTCCAGCCGGACCGCTTTCATGGCTCCGTGCTTCTCGGCCAGGCGTTCGGCCCGGTCGCAGGCCCTGCGCGTGCCGCTGACCACGATCTGGCCGGGACAGTTGAAGTTGACCGGGTCGATCAGTTCGCCGTCGCTGGCCTCATCGCACAGTTGCCGGACCTTATCCTCGTCCAGACCGATGATGCTGACCATACCTCCCGGCGTCCTAACGGCCGCCGCCTGCATCGCCTCGCCGCGCTTCTTGACCAGCCGCAAGCCATCCTCGAAGCCGATCGCGCCCGCCGCATAGAGGGCCGTATACTCACCCATGCTCAGTCCCGCCGTGACGTCCGGCTTGAGACCGGTCGTCGCGGGACTCGTTCGCAGCACCTCCAAAAGAGCGGCGGAGGTCACGAAAATCGCCGGCTGAGACATCGTCGTGGTGTTGAGCCGATCCGCCGGCCCCTCGAAACAGACCTTCCGCAGATCGAATCCAACGATCTCGTTGGCCTTCTCGAACAACGCGGCGGCATTGGGAAAGGCCTGGGCAATATCCGCTCCCATGCCGACGGTCTGGGCGCCCTGTCCCGGAAACAGAAAGGCAGTCTTCATCGTTCGTATCCTTGAACCTGATTCGTACTCATATCTCCATCCTTTGAGACGCTGCCTTAAAACTCGATGACGTTGGCGCCCCAGGTGACGCCGGCGCCAAAGGCCACGAAAATCACAATGTCCCCCTTTTTCACCTTGCCCTGCCGCACGCACTCATCGAACGCAATCGGCACCGACGCGGCCGAGGTGTTGCCATAGTTCTGAATGTTGATGAAGACCTTCTCCTCGGGCAGATTCAGCCGCTTGGCCGCCGATTCGATGATCCGGGCGTTCATCTGGTGCGAAATCACCATGGCGATGTCATTCAGCGTCAGGCGGCAGTGCTCCAGGCAGTCTGTGACGGCATCGACGATACGCCGCACCGCCTGCTGGTAGACTTCCCGGCCCTTGATCTGCATGAAAACCTTGTCCGGATCAGCCAGGGGTTTGCTGGAGGGATGCCGCGAGCCGTACGCCTGGCAGTTCAATGACTCCCAGAACGTCCCGTCCGCACCGACCGTGCTGTACATGATGCCTCGTCCGGCATCCTGTCTACTCTGCAGCACAACCGCGCCGGCCCCATCGCCGAAGAGAATGCAACTGGTCCGGTCCTTCCAGTTGGTGATCTTGGTCAGGGTCTCGGCCCCGATGACCAGCGCGTTGTCGACACGCCCGTTCGCTATGAGCTGATGGACGAGATGCAGGGAGTAGACGAAACCGCTGCAGGCGGCCCCAACGTCGAAGGCCCACGCCTTCTTGGCCCCCAGCATCTGTTGGACAAAGCAGGCGGTGGACGGGAAGACCATCTCCGGCGTGATCGTGGCCACCGTGATCAGGTCCAGAGCCTCGCCGCCGAGGCCCGCGTATTGGAGGGCCCGCTTGGCCGCCTCGGTCGCGAGATAGGCCGTGGACTCCGCGTCGCTCGTAACGTGCCGGGTCTTGATCCCGGTGCGCGAAGTGATCCACTCGTCCGACGTGTCTACCATCCGGGCGAGGTCTTCATTGGTAAGTAGTTTCGAGGGGACAAACGAACCACACCCGGTAATGACCGCGCGGCTCGTGGGAGAGCGATCCTCAGGCTTCTTCTCCATCCGATGTGCGGGCCTCCGAGAGACACTGCATGATCTTGTCGTTGATCTTCTGCGTGTAGCAGTTCTTGGCGGTGAGCACGGCATTGCGGATGGTCCGGGCCTTGCTGGCCCCATGGCAGATCAAGGCCGTGCCATTGATGCCCAGCAGGGGAGCCCCACCGTATTCGTTGTAGTCATGCTTGCGGTAGACGCGCATGATGATCGGCTTGAACATCAGCGCCAGTTCCGGCTTCTCCTGCATCAGCTCCTGCTTGATCGCCCGAAACAGCCCATCCACCGTGCCCTCGGTCAGCTTCAGGATCACGTTCCCGACGAAGCCCTCGCACACCACGACGTCGCAGACCCCCCGGAAGATATCCCGGCCCTCAATATTCCCAATGAAATTCAGTCGCGTGTCGTTGCGCAGCAGGTCCCGCGTCTTTTTGACGATCTCATTGCCTTTGGCCTCTTCCTCCCCGATGCTCATCAGCCCGACCCGCGGGTTCTGGACGCCGAGAAAATGCCGCGAATAGAGGCTCGCCATCAGGCCGTACTGATAGAGGTTGATGGGCTTGCAGGCGATGTTGGCGCCGACATCGCAGATGGTCACGGGCCCTGTGAGAGTCGGAAAAACCACGGCGATGCCCGGCCGGTTCACGCCCGGCAGGGTGCGCATCCGCATCTGGAACGCCGCGACGCACGCGCCCGTGTTGCCCGCCGAGATCACGGCATCCGCCCGCTCCAGCTTGGCCAGTTTCGCCAGCACCCCGATCGAGCTGCGCGGCTTCTTGCGCAAGCTGTCGATCGGCTTTTCGTCCATCGCAATCACGTCAGGCGCATCGACGATGCTGAGCCGGTCCTTGTCGTAGGTCATGCCGGCCAGCTTCGCCTCCAGTGTTTCCTGCGGCCCCACGAGCAGGACCAGGTCGTCCTTCTCCAGTTGGGGCAACACTTCCAACGCCCCGGCGATGATTTCATCCGGCGCGTGATCGCCTCCCATGGCATCTATTGCGATACGCATGTTTACGCCGTTTCCTTCTTGCCGAGTTTCAGGGTCAGGCTGGGATTGACATACCCGCAGTTGCTGCACGCCGCGTGGGGCAGTTTCGCCTGGCTGCACTTCGGACACAGCGTGTAGTTCATCGGCTTGAGCGCCTCGTGCGACCGCCGGGTTCGTGAGCGGCTTTTACTCGTTCTTCGTGCTGGTAACATCGTCTACTACTCCAATCCTTCTGCAACAATCCACACCGCCATCCTCTCGCTACCGATGCAAACCCTCCCTGATATCTTCGGAAGGCCCGCCTGTCAAGCGAAAATCTGGCGTTGCTGACTGAAAACGCCCCTCACCGGCTGTTGCGCGGTGCGACACGCGAAAATCGACGCCCCATCTGCGCCGAGCCTTCGTGAGCAAAGCCGACAGCCAAGTCTAACCGCCGCTGCCATGATCGTACCGCCAGCATGGAGGCCTGATTATCCGCAGGTTCGCCGCGGCTGTCAATGTTCTGTCGATCCATGCCCGAACGACTCGAAGTTCGACCCACGGCCACGGACGTGCGTCGGAATTTGTGCAGTCGCGCGGACCGGTATGCCGAAGAAATCACACAAATGATGTTCTCGGACTCTGTACGGAGAGCAGATTGGGGCCAAATGCTTGCTGCTGAACAGGTTATGAGTGAAGCGCGGAGCCGGCTATCCGATGCGATCGCCATGGTCATCTTGTTCCTGATGGCGACCGGGGCGGTGATGGTGTTCTCCGCCGGCGCCAATCTCGGCCACGAATTCGACATACGGCACTTCTACGACTATCCTGGTCTGCGCCAGATCATGTTCTTTCCTATAGCCGTGGTAGTGTTGTTCGCCGCTTCGATGGCGGACTACCGGTTTTGGCGGATTCGCTCCCACTGGTATGCGTGCCCGACGGTGTGGTTGTTAATCATTGCTCTTGCGTTGGTTATCGCGGTTCTGGTCCCATCGCTGGGCACGGAAGTCAACCAGGCCCGGCGGTGGCTGAGGATTCCTCTGGGCGTGGTAAACATCAGCTTCCAACCGTCGGAATTGGCCAAGTGGATGATGGTGTTCTTCCTGGCCGGCGTGTGTGCTAAAGCCGGGCCGGACATAAGGTTATACTGGAGACGGTTCCTGCCGCTGTGCATCCTGATGGGGCTCGTCTGCGGGCCGATTATCGTTGAGGATTTCGGCACGGCGGCTTTCATAGCTCTGATTAGCTTCGCCATGCTGACCATCGCCGGGGTGAAGTGGTGGCACATCCTGACATTGCTGCCTACGGGTATTGTCGGGCTGGTGGCCGCCTTGATTCAGGAGCCGCACCGCGTGCGGCGGTTGGTGGCATTTCTGCACCCGGAGTGGTTCGGGGAATCAGTGGCATACCAAGCCAACCAGTCGTTGATCGCCATCGGTTCCGGGGGCCTGTGGGGCAGAGGGCTCGGCGAAGGCATTTCCAAGTATGGTCACCTGCCGGAAGACACCACGGACTTCATCTTCGCCGTCGTGGGCGAGGAATTGGGCCTCGTGGGCACGCTCGGAGTCATCTTGCTGTTTATCCTCTTTGTCGTCCTTGGCCTGGTGGTGGTGACCCGATGTCGTGACCGCTTTGGCCGTCTTCTCGCGGCGGGCATCGTCCTGACCATCGGCATCCAGGCTGCTCTGAACATCGGCGTGGTTACAGTGGTCCTGCCGACCAAGGGCATACCGCTGCCGTTTGTCAGTGCAGGTGGGACCAGCATGCTTCTGTCCTCCGCCGCGGTGGGTGTCCTGTTAAACATCGCTGCGCGCTCCGGTCCTACCTGTCTTGACGTAAGCGACGACAGTTACGAGACTTAGCACGGGTCTGGTCGCTCGTGCCACCGTTGTCGGCCGCCGAGGCGGTTTTGCACGTGACTTTCCTGACCCGCTTTGGTAGAATAGACTCCGCGGTGGAGGGGGCCGTGCGCGTGGACGCGTGAGGGTATGGGGGTCGTGGGGTGGCTCTGCGAAGGGGTGATGCAATAAAGGCTTGGTTCTCTGCGGCTGTTGCACCTATGCTGCTGACGGCGGCTTCGTGGTCGGCCCCCGGGCCATCCGCGTCGAATCGCTTCATGCCGGACGAGATCATCGTGAAGTTTCGCACGCCCGTGCCGGAGGTGAATGGCCTCGAAAGCACTCCAGACAGCAAGTCCACTGTATCACAGAGTTTGCGCACGCCCGGCCAGCGGTTTCGGGTACGCCAGATGCGGCCCATCCTGAAGGATTTTGACCGCCGGCAAGCTCAATCGGGTTTGTTGGGAGATTTGGACCAATCTCGCCTGACTCAGAAACAAAGACAACTGCTCAGGCGTCAGAAGCGCGCAACGGCGACCGGCAAGCGCCCGGAACTGGGCAATATCTATCGTGTCCGCTTGGCTCTCGATGCTGGCGAGACCTTGGACAAGGTACTGGCAGCGTATCGGAGCCGCCCCGACGTGGAGTACGCTGAGTTGAACCCGATCATCTCCGTATGTGGGACGCCCAATGACCCCTCCTACGCGGACCAGTGGGCCCTGAGCAAGATTCACGCCTCCGAAGCCTGGGACACGTGCCGCGGCAGCAGCGAGGTTATCGTCGCGGTCCTGGATACGGGCGTTGACTACGACCACCCCGATCTGCAAGGCAATTTGTGGACCAACGAGGCCGAACGGGAGGGTTTGCCCTGGGTCGACGACGATGACAATGGCTACGTTGACGATATCCGTGGCTACAACTTCGTCTCGTACACCAACGATCCCAGGGACGACCACGGCCACGGCACGGCCATGACCGGCATCATCGCGGCCGTGGGAAACAACGGCACGGATATTGCCGGTGTGTGCTGGACCGCCCGCATCATGCCGGTGAAAGTCCTCGGTTCCGGCGGCGACGGCACGGCGGCAGATGCTGTGCCGGCCATCTACTACGCGGTCGCCAACGGCGCTGACATCATTTCCGGCAGTTGGGGCGGCGCCGAGAGTTCCAACGCCCTGCGGGACGCGATTGCGTATGCGCACGAGGAAGGTGTTGTCGTGGTAGCGGCCGCCGGCAACAGTGGCTCGGGCGACCCCTATTACCCGGCGGCCTATCCGGAGGTGATTTCGGTCGCTGCGACAGACTCGGGCGACCAACGCTGGTATCTTTCCAACTATGGCGATTGGGTGGACATCGCGGCGCCGGGGCGTGAGATTGTCTCGTTGCGCGCGATGCTGCCGAGCCAGGCGACCCGCACGGGGGTCCTGAGCCGGATGTCGGGGACCTCGCTGGCGGCGCCCCACGTCTCGGGGACTTGTGCGCTGCTGCTGGCCGCAGACCCATTCCTGCGGTGCGATGAATTGCACCGGATTCTCACGGCGACGGTCGATCCCATCGAGCCGGGGATCTGCGCGTCCAACGGCCGGTTGAACGTCGCCGCGGCCTTGCGGGCAGTCATTCCGCCCGAAGGGACCATTCGGACGGATCGCACCTATTATGCGGAAGGTACCGATATCGGTCTGCTTCTGGCGGATTGGCACCTGAGGGGGGCGGGCCACTTTACGGTATACATGGAGACCGCCGGTGGGGATCAGGAGATCGTGACGCTGAGGGAGACTAATGTGTCGCTGGGTGTCTTGCGCGGCACGATTGCCAGCCAGAATGCGCCGGTGACGCTCGGCGACGGCATCCTCCAGGTGCACGATAGTGAGGGTATTGAGGCCCGCTACCTGGACAGCGATGATGGTCAAGGCCACGCCGGTCAGTGGCGACAGGCAATCGCGGTGGCCGATTTCCGGCCGCCGGCCGTTGTGAGCGTTGAGGCCAAGCCCCAACGCCAAACGGCGACAATCGAGGTCCACACGAACGAGCCGACATGCGCGGAAGTCCGGTTTGGCGAGACCGTCACCGGACCATTTCTCTCCATCCAGAAAAACCCCGCTTTGAGCGAGCAACACAGCATTCCGTTACGCGGCTTGGCCCCACAGACTCAGTATTACTTTGTCGTGGCGCTCGCGGATGAAGCCGGCAACGAGGCGGTGGCGGACAACAACGGACAGAACTATTCATTTGCCACCCAGCCTTGAGCCAAAGGGTCGGCAAAACGGTGTACAAATCCAACCGCCTGTGGTTAAGATAGCCCCTGTGGCGCATCGATACCGATAAGGATTGGCTGCCACGCAGAACAGAAGTGCCAGAGGCACCCCAGACAAGGAAGTCCAACGTGAGCCACACGACCTATTTCTTCGCCGGTGGGGGCACGGGTGGGCACATCTACCCGCTGCTGTCCATCGCCGAGCAGATTCTGACGCGCCAGCCGGACGCCGAAATTCATTTCTTTCACAGCACACGGAGTGTCGATCAGCGGGTCTTCGAGAAGATCCCATACCAGCGCACGCCTCTGCCGGCGACAGGCCTGTCCTTTCGTCCGATGAAGCTCCTGCGCTTCGTCTCGACCTTTCGCCGGAGTTGCCGGCAGGCCAGGGATCTGATGGCGGCCAGTTCTCATCCCGTCGTGATCGGTGCAGGCGGTTTCGTCGCGGCCCCCGTCTGCCGAGCCGGGAGCAAGCTGGGCGCGCCCGTAGCGCTCATCAATGTGGACCTGCTGCCCGGCCGGGCTAACAAGCTCAGCGCCCGCTGGGCGGACGAGATTTTCGTGCAGTTCGAAGAGAGCAAGGTCTGTTTCAAGCACAGCCGGGCGGTCGTCAGCACCGTAGGCTGCCCCTTGCGGCGCAGCTTCGATCATCCCAACCGCGACAGAGCGGTGGCGGAGCTTGACTTGGACCGAAGCAAGAACATCCTGCTGATTACCGGGGCCTCAAGCGGCTCGACGAGGATCAACGAGGCCGTCTGCCACCTGCTGCCACAACTCGCGCAGTTTGCCGACCGCTGGCAGATTGTGCACCTGACCGGTTTGGACAATTACCAAATGGTCCTGAACAAGTATAACGGGGCCAAGATAACCCACAAAGTGCTCGACTATTACGACAACATGGCGGACCTCTTCGCGGCGACGGGTCTGGTCGTCGGTCGCAGCGGGGCGGTCAGCGTGGCCGAGTACGCCGTGGCGGGTGTGCCGAGCATCTGCCTGCCTTATCCGCACCACAAGGACAGGCACCAGTACCTCAACGCGGGCAAGTTGGTCGAAGTGGGTGCCGCCGTGATCGTGGACGATGTCCCGGACCTCCAGGACCGGGCCGGCTGGCTCTGGGAAGAGCTTGAGGACCTGATGACCCACGACGAAAAACGCCGGGAAATGTCCCAAGCCTGCCAACAAGTCGCCCGCCCCGGCGCCGCCGGCGCGATCGCAGAGCGATTGCTCAAAATGACCAAGTAGGGATCGTCAAGCGATTGCGAGGCTCGTCTCTTCGTAGCATGGGCATCTTGCCTCATTGTCCCACGATGGGAGTAAAACCCTCGCCTTCAGGCGAAAACTTTAGTTAAATCGGGTGCATGGAGCACTATCGGACATCTGCCCACACCCGGTTTGATCTG
>Ga0315289_10001898_pt1 | contig 32388 bp, 31 predicted proteins | sample YL17G11_40_MG_FD_203452 | JGI IMG/M metagenome (GOLD analysis project Ga0315289, IMG submission 203452) | Sediment microbial communities from Yellowstone Lake, YNP, Wyoming, USA - YL17G11_40 | ecosystem: Environmental > Aquatic > Freshwater > Lake > Sediment | place: USA: Wyoming | collected... | reverse complement strand
ACGATGGCCGTCAGCGGGAAGTCATATGGGAAATGTCGGCTTACAATCTATGAAGCGACGAACTTTCATTAGGACTGCGGGCCTGACCACCCTCAGCGCCTGTTTGCCTGGGCCGGTTGGCCACGTCCTCCCCGCCGTGGCCACAGAACCCCGTCTCCCGGCCGCCGGACCGCTCTCCGGCAGGCGGATTCTCACCTTCAACTCGGTCATTCGGGTAAACCAGATCGAGGTCACTCGCACCCGCAACGAAGGTTTCGACGAGTATGACCGCCACACGCCGGAGAATATCAAGGCGCTGCGGGCGGCATTTGCGGCGGGCTGGCCGGGGGCGCCGATGACCTGGGCGTTGAGTTGGCGGGCCTTGGAAGACTCGCGGCCCAACTACCAGGCCGCCCGCCGGCTGGTGCGCGAGTTCCACGATCGGTATGGCGACGACGTGACTTTCATCCCCGGCGCTTTTTTCGCCAACATGTATAACTCGCGCGAGCAGGTGAACCGCGACATCCACGAGGCGCTGGCCAAGGTGAGCGATCTCATGGGCGGCGGTTTTCGCCCGAAGAGTCTGGTGGCCGGTTTCCTCTCGGCGGCCAACCAGAAATACCTGGCCGAGCAGGAGAATATTCACGTCTGCCAAGGCAACATCTGGAGCCAGTTCGGCATTGATAACGGCGACGGCGACGGCTCCATCAGTTATCCCTATTACCCGTCCACCGAACACTTCTGCAAACCCGCCCAAGGCCGGAAGGATTTCATCGATTGCGTGAATTTGGACGGCTGGACCGTGGACTTCATCTCCGCGCGTCGGCTCGGCCTGGGCAAGTACAAGGTGGGAGATAAAGAGAAGGGTTACAACAGCCGGTTCGGCGTCGGGCCCATTGAGACCATCGGTTGGTACGGGCCGGATAAAGGTTTGCAGCAGATGCTGGCCTGCTCGGCGGCGCACTTCGACGCAGGCTATAAGCTCAACCAGTGGGCGTGGGTGACCAATTGCTGGGAAGTCTCACTCGTACCGCAGGTCAAGAACCTGCCGGTGCTCACACGATGGCTCGAGGGCATCCGCCGACGCTGGCCCAATGCGGAATGCCTCACCCAGGGCGAATTCGGAGGATTGTGGCGCAGGCACTATCCCGATAACGCCCATCTGGACTACCGTTTTGTTCAGCGGGGCACCGGCTTCGGCTGCAGCGATGCGAACCTCGAAATCCGCTGGTTCATGAATCGCCAGTTCCGTCTGGCGCTGCTGCGTGATTGGGAGAAGTCATCGCCGGAAACGGTGATTGACTTCACCCGCTATGGTCTGCCCGCCCGCGAACCGCTGGACCTGAGCCGCAACTGGAGCCTGCTGGGGCGCATCAACCAGAAACAAACCCGTCCGCAAGACAAGCCCTGCCCCCTGGCGGCCTTGCCGGAAGACGACCGCGCCCTGATCCGGTCGGCGCTTCCCGAGCTAGGCGCTTGAACGGCGGGTGGGCCGGCGGTGGGCCGGTAGCGCGAAAAGGGCCGTGGAATCACGCGGGAATACGCGCGGTGTGCGCGACGGCGGGGCACATTCGTACTGAGAAGGAAGGTACGTAAGCACCCCCTTAGGTACCGGAGGGTTGGGAATCGTAGGGAGAACGGCGGCGGTGAAGCAGGACCAGACCGCCCAGTGGCCGGCCATTGTCATGGTGGTATACGATGCTCATCCATACCGGTCCTTCAACGGATTGAGGCAGACTTTTCTCCATTGGGAAGGGTCACCGCATAAGTCTTCCCGGCTGGCCCCAAACCGGTCATCACCGTCTTGCCACTGCTGCGCACCGTGACCTTTTGCTGATCGCCGGCACGCTCCACCACTAAATCCCAAGCCTGGCCGAACGCTCGCAGGTCACGCAGCGCCATCTGCGGCCAGGCCTTGGGCAGCCACGGCGTGCATTCAAAGGAGTCCAGGCCGGTGGGCACAATACCAAACATGCCTTCGGTGAAAACGCGGGGATAGAGCGAGCCGGGACAGAGCATGTCTATCGCGTCTTCATCGGGATACGGCCCCTTGCTGCCGAAGATCTGCGCCTGCACCACGCGCCGGGTAATATCCAGCGCTTCCTCGGTGCGACCGGCTTTGAACAATACCCGCAGAGCGTAGTAGGTCTCGCGACCCCATTCGGTCGGCCGGGTGGATTCTGCCAGGATATCCGCGCCCGCCAGCCGGTGGGGCCAGAGCTTGTCGGACATCAGCGCGGCCACGGTGGCCTCCTGCCGTTCGGTAATGCCCATCGCCAAAGGTAGCAAAATCCACCCGCGCAGGGTGGTATTCTCTTTATAATACCGATATGTCTTGAAGCCCTCCACCTCCGCGCCGAAATAAGATTCAATGCCCTTCCGCAGGGCGTCGGCGCGCCGGTCAAATTCCGCTGCCGCAGGCTTTCCCAAGGCCTGCGCCAACCGGGCCGCCAGACGGTAGCCACCGTAAGCGAGCGACGAGGTGCTCAAGTTGGCGGTGCCGGTTGGATAACGACCTTCCATCTCGTCGGTCCGCGAGGCGATGATGCCATCCGCAGTCGTGTGCCGCAGCACCGAGGCGGCGCTGAACTCAATCAGCGGCCACAGTTCCTCGGCAGCGGCGCGGTCGCCTTGAAACAGCAGGAATTTTGACAAGCCGTAGAGCACCATCGCGTCATCGCCGCGTTCGCGTTGGGTGAGTCTCAGTCCGGGGCCTTCGAACGAACCCGGGAATGGGATGATGCCCTTCTCCTGGCAATAATCCTGCCAGACGCGATACATGTTCATGCTCGCGCGGTTGAGTTCGCCATCGCCAAAGAAGGGAAACACGGGGCTGGAGTATTCCACCGGATCATTGGCCCAGATGCCGGGTGAATAAGTCAGGCTGCCGTTGTGGGTGATGACTCCCTTGATCGTCTCGATCGGGGTTTCCAGCACATGGAATTTCTGCAAGGCGAATGCCACATCCAGGGCCGGCTCGGGAGTTTCCAGGCGCCCCGGTCCGCTCCAGGCCGCCTCGGCCAAAGCCCGGCGCGCGCCGCGCTCGTCCGCGACGTTCACGGCCAGGTCAGGCTCGGCCGCCAGCCGGGCCTGCACGCAGGTGGAGAACGACAAGACGCCTCCGGCCTCCACCGAAGCGGCTTTCACCCCCGGGCAGTTCCAAACGACGGCAATATTCTCCCCCACGGGCGTTACCTTGCGGGCGGGCGCAACCGTCACGGCAACTCGTTCGCCGGTGGTATTTCGCACCTGCCACTCTTCAATCACCAAGGCCCTAGCCATGGAGGGATAGACGGTGCGAGTGACGACCACGCCCTCGGATGCGGGATAGGTTAAGGTAAGCAATCCGTCGAACGTGACCGAGGACGGGAACTCGCTCTTCAAGGGCTGGTCATTGATGCGCACATCCGGACTCAATTCGCGCCCGGCCACGAACAGAACCTTCTTTTTCTCGACATCGCTCGACACGTTGAAGAACCGGGCGGTATAGGAGAAACCGTTGGTGCGGTCGGATCGAGCCTGCACGACCACCTTGCGCCCCTGCAGGCACATCACCAGCGGCTCCGTCCCCGTGCAAGCGTGAGTGATACGACCCGGCTGATCCCGGACCCAGAAATCGGCCGGCGCCGGAACCGGGGCCGCCAGGCCAAGCGACCAGGCAGTCGCCATGGTCAGCAGGGCGGCGGTCAGCGGATAGGCGCAATATTTATTCAGTTTCTTGATTTTCATAAGAATAACCCTCCCGTGGCGGTTTCGAACCCCGCGTGGCGTGCCATGCTACGCCTTGATGCTGTCCACCATCGCCCAGAAGTTTTCCAGCGGCGTGTCGAGCTGCACATGATGCGTCGGTCCGATGATCAGGCCCCCGCCTTTGCCGATGGTGTCGAGGCGTGTGAGCACCTCCCGGCGCACGTCGTCGGGTTTGCCGAACGGCAACGTGTGCTGCTCGTCAATCGAGCCCCAGAAACACAGCTTGTCACCGAACTGTTTTTTCAACGCCGCCGGGTCCATGCAGGCCGGCTGGATGGGGTTGAGGACATCGAGGCCGACTTCGATCATGTCCGGGATGATCGGGGCAATAACGCCATCGGAGTGGTAGATGATCTTTATGCGCGGGTTCACACATTTCAACTCGCTGAAGAATTCGGCCCACATCGGCTTGAAAATCCTGCGCCACAATTCCGGCGAGATTGCCATCGCGTTCTGCGTACCGACGTCGTCGCCAACCCAGATCGCGTCCACGCCCATCTCAACCAGTTTCTTCGCCGCCGTCAGGTGATACCGGTAGGGAATGTCGAGGATGGCCTTGGCGAGGTCGGGATCGGTCAGCATGTCCATCAGCATCGTCTCGAATCCACGCAACGCCCAGGCCGTCTCAAAAATCGTCGTCACCGTCACGCCGACGATAAAGAAGTCCTGTTTGTAATTCTTGATCAGGTGGGCGGCATCCTCATACAACTCAGGCCGGTTCGGGTCGGGGGGCCGGTAGGTGGAGATGGCGTTGTCATCCGCGAGCGGGTGGCCGGCGATCTCAGTATAAAAACCCTTGCCGAAGGGCGTGGTGTATTCGCAGGACTTCCAGCCTATGCCCCATTCGTCCGTGTAGGGTTCCTTCGATTGATAATAGCAATTGGCCCAGCCGACGCTCGTCAGCAATAGATCCTCGCCCAGCGCGCGCTCAAGTTCGTAGGTGTTGCCGCCCCCGTGCGGGTTGTGACCGTTCTGGCCGGTCAACCCCATGTCCGCCCGCAACCGGGCGGCGAACTCGGGGGTAAAACTGATCTGCATCGGGCAGCGGTCTGGCTGCTCGCGACTCAGGGCGGTTAAAACGCGATCTCTTGGTTTCATTGTCGAATTCATAAGTCACTTGCCAGCGCAGCAGATCATCGGGACTCACCAGAAAAGAATGTTCAGCAGCACGCAAGCCGCCAGCACGATCACTCCAAACGTCAAGGGCTGCTGATACCACGCCAGCTCCGGGTGCTTTCCCTTCGCCGTCAGCGAATAAACGAGACCGCGCAACTCCTCCAGGCTCTTGCGCTGGGGCGTCAGCAGGGAAATCACGGCGGTGGCGACAAAGCAGACCGACCAGGCCCAGATGGCCGTCCAGAAGTTCTGCGCCATCTCGCTGTGGTAGGTGTGGAGCGCCGTGCCCAGCCAGCCGCCTTTCAGCCAGGTCACCGCGCCTTGCGGTATCGTCAGGCCATGATGCGTGGCGGCGGCAACGGTCCCCAGCAGCAGCCCGAAAAACGCGCCGTGGCCGGTCGTGCGCCGCCAGAACATCCCCAGCAGGAATGTCGCGAACAGCGGAGCGTTGACGAAGGCAAAGACGAGCTGGAGCATGTCCATAATGTTGTTGAACTTGGTCGCGGCGTAAGCCGCCCCGATGCTCAGCAGGATCCCGCCGACCGTCGCACAGCGCCCCATCCACAGGTAGTGCCGGTCCGACTGGCCGGGCCGGATGTGGCTCTGGTAAATGTCATACGTCCAGACAGTGTTAAAGGCCGTCACATTGCCGGCCATGCCCGACATAAACGAAGCCATCAATGCGGTCAGCCCCAGCCCGAGCATTCCACTCGGAAAATAGCGCATCAGCATCAGCGGCGTTGCCATGTTGTAATCGAGCGAGCCGTCAGCCACTTTCGGAAGAAAGCCCTCGGGCGAGGTATAGTGCAGGCTGATCGCGATCATGCCGGGCACGATGACCAGTGCGGGGAAGAGCATCTTCGGGATCGCGGCAATCAGCGGCGTGCGCCGCGCGGCAGACATGGACTCGGCGGCCATCGCCCGCTGCACCACGAGGAAATCAGTGCACCAGTAGCCAAAGCCCAGCACGAAGCCCAGGCCCATCAACATCCCGGCCCATTCCACCCCCATCGGGTTGGCTTCCGGCGCCCTCAGCGGACCCCAAAGCGTCGTCATCGTGTCGGAGGCAAAACCCTGGCTGGTGGCCACGATGCCGAGCTTCACCTTCAATCCTTCCCATCCACCGACGTTCCTCAACCCCAGGTAGGTCAGGGGAAGAAAGCCCATGACAATCAGAAAAAACTGGAGCACCTCATTGTAGATCGCCGAGGTCAGGCCGCCCAGGAAGATATAGGTCAGCATGATCAGGGCGGCCGCCCACATGCACCCGTGAAAATTCCACCCCAGCAGCAATTCCATCAGCTTGGCCAGCGCAAACAACGAGATGCCGGACGAAAACACGGTCATCGCCGCAAACGTCAGCGCGTTAAGGCCGCGTGTTTTCTCGTCAAACCGCAGCTTCAGATACTCCGGCACCGAACGGGCCTTCGATCCGTAGTAAAAGGGCATCATGAAGACCCCCACGAACACCATCACCGCCACCGCCGGCAGCCAGTAAAAATGACACGTCAGCATCCCGTATTTGGCCCCGCACGCCCCCATCCCGATCAACTCCTGCGTGCCGAGGTTCGCCGACAGAAACGCCAGCCCGGCGATCCAGGCGGGAATCTTCCGCCCGGAGGTCAGGAAGTCCGCCCCGGTCTGGATCTGCCTCCGCAACATCCAGCCAATGCCCAGCACGAAGATGAAATACACCGCCAGGATCAGGTAATCGATCGCTTCAAAATGGATCATTTCGAGATCTCCGGAGGGGTGTCACACACGTTCAGCATACTTTGCCTTTCTCACCATCACCGTCCCCGAGCCCGCCACGCTCTATCTGCTGGCAATAGGCGGGCTGGCCCCCCTCGACGCGCGCCTCGCATTGGGCTGATGCGGCTTCAGTTCCTCATGCCGGATTCGTCCGCTCGCGTCTTGTCGCGGTGGGGTCTACTGATGTCTCCCCGACCTTGCTTGCCTTTGGTCAGTCTCTGCAGACAGTCACCTCGACAGCCCCATAGCCGGGCGTGCTGATCCACCAATTCTCGTGCCCTTCGCCTGGCGGTATAAACTGTTTCCTTGGCCACACTTATGGTAGCCTCCGACGCGCCTGCTCACAACTTCTTTCGGAGGCTGGTTTGCCCAAGAACCACGGTTGCCCGAACCTGTTTCTCCCCGATCACTGGAGCCGCCACGTCAAGTCGGCCCTGCTCCACGTCATCTCCCTGGCGAGGCTCGCTTGTGTCCACACGTGGGCGTGGGCCGCCGGAAGCCTTGGCACACGCGTCGGCCAGGAAAACGGATAAAGGCCACGGAAGTACTCGCTCAGGCAGTCGAACCCACGCGGGCGGGCCGGTCGGGTCACCCCTCCATGACCACCTTCATGCCGGTAAGTTGTGCAAGGTAGCCCGCGTTCTCGACGTGGTTACCGTAGAAAACCACCCGGTGCAGCAGGGTCATCATCCCTTCCTTTTCGATGACGCCGCTGCCCCAACTCTGGAGCATCTTGCGGGCATCGGCCACCTCGCAGGCGATCTGCGTGCGGCAGCCGCGGTCGTCGAAATCGGGAATCTCGATGATCTTCTGGGCCGACAGCAGCAGGGTATCGAGGTTCACGAGTTTGGTGCAAGTAATCTGCTGGCCCACACGCAAGTCCACCTCGACCGCGGCCCCGTGGTTGTCGTCGCGATGGCTTCGCAACGTGAAGGGTGCCCGCGCGCCGGCCGGGCCGTCCATCTTGCTCGACGACACGCAATGGGCATGAATAACGGCGTTCTTCGAAACGTCGAACAACGGGTCCGTGACAAATCCCGGCTTGCCGAAAGCGTAGCCGAACAGCAGCATGGTCAGGGTGGAGTCCATGTCGCCTTCGCAGACGCCGACCAGCCCCAGGTCGTTCAGCTTGCTGAACGTCAGGCATCCCTTGGCCGGCTTGCCCATGCAGAGGGAACTCGTGATAGCCCGCGCGCCGTACTGGATCATCAGGTTCCTGGTGGCCAGGAACAGGCGGGCCGAGTTGATGATTTCATCGCGCGACGGCTCGATGATCTTCCTGGCAGGCTTAATCCAGTACTCCTGGGCCTCGGCCTCGGCGGCTGCAAGGTCGACCGCCTTGTGGGCCTCGATGATCTGCTGGGCCGTGACGGGGATTACCTCAACGCCCCATCGCTCCTTGACCTTGGCCGGCGAGCAGGCGGGGGCCGTCCCGTTGGCCCCGCCCACCAGGAGAATCTTCGACTGCCGCATCCGGGCCGGCACCCGCAACAGGGCCACGGCCCGGTCGATGTCGGCGTAATCGCGCGAGGCCAGCAGGATCACCCGCTTGCCCGCCTTCTGCCACTGCGGGACGTACATCCAGTCATGGCCGCTGAACGGCTGCGAGAAGATGGCCGTGGGCAGCCCCGTATCGACCAGCGCCAGCAGGGGCTGTCCGGACCCGAACGCCAGGTGCACCAGGAGCAATGCGTCGGGCCGGCCGATCCCGGCCGCCACCGCAGCCGCCGCCTTGTCGTTGTTCGCGATCAGTTCGCCGCCGACGAACTCGACGTCGCCCATACGGTGCTGGAGGGTCGCCAGGTACGCCTGGAACTTGACCACCTCGGCCTTGGCGTCGAACTCGGGCTTGGGCCACGCGCCGCCGAGGCCCACGTAGACCACGTGGATCTTCACGGGCGGCAGCGCCGGCCAGCCGGCCCCTTCGGCCGTCGCTTCGGCGGCAGCCGACGGTTGCCGCACTGTCCCTGCCCCACAGCCGGCCGCCAGTAGCGCCGCGCCGGCGATCGCACTCGTGCCAAGAAACTCACGCCGAGTCAGTCCGCGTGCCATGGGATCGCTCCTTCGCTCTGGTTCCTGCTTCGTTGGGGTACTTGCGTTGCACCAAACTACTTCCCCACGTACGCCTTGTACAGCGCGATCGCTTGCTCGTCGGAGATGTCGCGGCCGATGACTAGCCGCGCGCGGGCCGTGGCGAACTCGCCCGCCTTCAGGTCGCGGCCGAAGAGCGAGAGGTACAGCGAGCGGTGGTCTTCCTCTCCGAACGGTGTAAGGACGGCGAAGCAATCCTGCGGCGGGGCCATCAGGACCGCCGCGAGGCCGGTCTTCGCGTCGCGCCGCACGGCCAGCGGGGCAGCAAGGCGCGGCATGATCTTCCACTCCACCGGGTTCGGCGGGAACTTCCACCGGCCGTCGGTGATGATCCGGGCCGCGTCGTCGTCGCGCAGGAACGCCTGCCAGACGGCGACGGCCTTCACGGCCTCCATAAAGGCGGGCTTGCCGGCGGCCTGCGGATTCTCCTGCACGTAGACCAGCGACACCGGAAAGCCGTTGAAGTACGAGGCCAGGAAAAGTTCGAACTTTCGCAGGTCCTGCTGCGGCTTGACGGTGGCTGTAAAGTCGAGCACGGTGGGCGCCGACCAGCGGTAGACCGCGGTTATCTCGAGCGGGTGCTGGGCATCGGGCGACCAGCGCACCTCGACCGAGCCGTCGGGCAGCAGTCGAGCCTGGCTGGCCCAGTCCCATGCGGCCGTGCCGAAGCGGGCGTCGGTCGTCAGCAGCCGGTACGGCGACAGGATGCCGAGGCTGCCGGCAATATTGACGTCTCCGCACCACAGCGGCAGCAGGCCCATCGACTTGCCGCCCCCGCGCAGCGTGCCGCACAGGACACCTGTGGCGAAAGTGAACTCTTTGCCCGTGGCCGTGAAGGCGAGTTTCGCGTCAGCCGCGCCGCCGGCCGGTGCACCCGACTCTCCCGCGGCGGCGGCCAGGATGCACAGCGCGACGGCGCAGACGAAACATCCGCCAGCCATAACCAACTGCGAGTATTGGCGCTTCATGGCGTTGGTCCTTATGCCTTCAGGCCCGCGAGGTCCACCTCCAGATGTACTGGTCCACCGTTTTTCGTGCCCTTCGCCTGGCGACGCAACCTGTTTATTCACCGTCACTTATGGTAGCCTCCGACACGCCTGCTCACAACCTCTTTCGGAGACTGATTTGTCCGAGAACCACGGTTGTCGCCGCCCGCGTTGGCTCATGCCGCCGGGCCGTCTTCTTGGCCTTCGCTACCGAACCCGTCATCTGGTTGTCGCAGATAACACCCGCTGACAGCCGTCACTTGCCCTCCAGACCCCGGACGGAGTTTTCGGGATGCACAGCGGTCTCGCCACCGACGACGGTGTTGGGCACTACGGCCCGCAGGCGGGTGCCACGCCCGCCCAGGCGGGCGTGCGGTCTCGAAATCCCGTCAGCACTGGCTGACAAGCAGCCAGTGGCACCCGGCCGCCGGCGTTACGTCTCGCTGACGTTCTCCCACCCCATCCCGGCTTTCTTCAAGGCGTAGCCGATCTCCCGCAGGTAATCGCCGTACACGCTCTGCGTGTGGAATCCCTGCAAGTCCCGGAGCAACCGGCGCCAGTCGCCGTCGATGGCCACGTCCATCTGCGAGCGGCAGGCGTCGTAGGATGGGCTGTCGAGGATCCTGCCGCGGAACCCGAACCACTTCGTGCAAACCAGGTTGGACACAATGTGGGTCGTCACCTGCCCCTTGGTGTATTCGACCTTCGTAGCGGCGCCGTAATCCGACTCGAAATGCGTGAGGATCTTCACCGGCTCGTCATCCTTGCCGTTCATCTTCCGCGGCGCCGAACAATGGGCCAGGGTGATCATGCCGTGGTGCGGATAGTGCGAGTTGCTCAGGAACGTCGGTTTGCCGGAAATGTGATGCAGGAGGATTCCCGCCGGCGTATGCGTGTAATCGCAATGGCAGTAGGCCGTGTACCCTTCGTCGTTCAGGAGGCTCAGGACCAGGCAGGGCGGCGTGTCGAGCCGGCGGATCAGACCGCCCATGCAGTCGCCGGGTCCGATGGAGGTTGCTCCCGCCGCCGCCATGACCTCCTTGAAGGCCCTGGCGGCCAGGAAGGTGTTGACGACGAACCTGCGGTCCACGGTCAGCGTGACGTTGGGCTGCGCCAGCAGATCCGCGGTCTGGTGCTCGGTCTCTTTCATGACAGCGGCATCCGCCCGGTACTTGGCGACCCGGTCCGTCACGTCGCTGTAGGGGACCGTAAGGACATCTAACTTCCAGACCTCCTTGGCACACGTGGGTCCGCGCTCCTGGCCGGGCTTGCTGTAGGCCTGGGGTCCGCCCAGGGCAATGACCTTCGTGCCCCGCGTGTTTTTTAGTCCGTAAAGCGCCCGCAGGCGCCAGAGCACGTCGTCGTAGTCGTCCACCACGATGTCGTCGATGTCCATGTTGGGTTCTTTGAACGTGTCCTCGCTCTTGCGAAGGAACCGGAAGTGGGCAATCTCGTACCAGAGATACAGGGGACCCGACTTGTGCCGCAGGAACATCACGTTCGGCTTCTTCGAGGCCGCCAGGGTCTCGAGCCATCGCTGGCCTCCGCCGGCCGCATACACCAGCAGCATGTCGCCGTCAGCGGCTGCTGCCGTGGCGGCGTGCGCGTCGTTGTTCACCAGGGCGATCGGCAGGATTTCCAGTCCGAAATCCGCCTTCGTGGTCAAGGCCTTGAGTTCATCCTCGATGTGATGGACCTCTTTGTCCAGCGTTTCCTGGTTGCAGACCCCGCCGTAACTGCGCCAACTGGTGAATTCCCTCCGCTGCTGGAACCCGTAGGTCAGGACGGGCTTGACCCGCAGGGGAGCCCCGCGAGGCGGGCCGGCGGCGGCTGGCTGATTCTCGGCGGCATGGACCGAGGCGGCCGTCAGGGCCGCCCCCGCCAGGGCGGCTTCTCCCAGCGTTCCAAGGAACTCGCGGCGGTTGAGGCCGCCGCCGCACGAGGCGTCCGGACGCGAATCTGGATTCTGCGGTAGCGTCATCGGCAATCTCCTTATCCGGGATTCCCCAGATGACCTCCGCCTGGCCCACTGCCGGGCGATCTGACACGCATTATACTGCCCCCCGCTTCTTTCTGCCCTGATTCCCGGCATTCTTCGCACTGAGATTGCGAGGGGCCTGTTCAGGTGGCGTTTCGCGGGCTGCTCGGCAGACAAAACACGCTCTCGGCAGGACGATCTTCCGCCCGCGCGCAGCCCGTCTCCGCGGACTCTCGCTGCGAGGGCGACATTCATGGCAATTGCGCATCATTCGGCCACAGGTGGATGCGGGCGGAGCAGTGCGAGACGGCGTATCCGCTCCAGGATGGCGGCGAACAGCCCTCGCGGAATCGCCACCTCTACCATCTGGAAGACCACGTAACGGCCAGCCTACTCCGGCTCCCGCTCGTTCAGCGAGACAAACTCCCTTGCCACAGAGACCACCAGTTCCAAGTCCGCCAGTTCCCGACGGTTGAATCGGTTCGTGGATTGCCAGACGCCCTGGGCGTCCTTGAACCGTTTCTCCACACGCACGCTAAAGACCTCAAACGGCTCTTCTCCCTGGCCGGGAACCTCGTCCCGCCAGATGCTGGCCCGGACGCCGCCAGCCCGGAACTCCTTGACCGGTTTATCACCTTGTGCCATACGATCACCTCCTTCTCGACTTCAACTCGGGCACTTCTCTGCCCGAAGCATGAAGGGCCCGCCCGCCGAAGCGGGCAAGGCCCCCAGTCGGCCTTACAGGCTCACTTCCCGTGCCATCTGGACGAGGAATTCGGCCATGTTCCGGTTCTGCTCTTCCCGCGAGACTGGCTCAGACTCGCTTGCAGGAATCGGCGTTCCGATCACCTGGACCTGCCCGGATTCAAGTTCCAGAACGATACGGCCGTTCTGGTCGGCGTACATCTCGATGTACGAATAGATCGAGTAGTCCTGCGGCGGCAGGCCTGCTGTGATGTCGCCCACCTTGCCTGTCTGGTGCACCGCGAGGCCATCCATGTACTTCGTCGCCGCGGGGTCTTCTCTTCTGCCCTGGCCGACAAAGTGGATCTTCGCGCCACGAATGTCCCGGTGGAAGTCTCCTGCCAGGTCAAAGGTTATCCTCTGGCCCATGCCGGCAAACTCCATCCAACCTGTGACCTTGCCCGCGGCAGTATTGTCCAACTCGCCCTCTATCAGATACCGCGTTGGTCTCCATGCCATGTTTCATCACCTCCTTATCCGCTCCTATACGGCCTTACAGTTCCGGCACTTGGGCGCGTTGCTGGGCCTTGCGCATCGCCTCTTCCTGGGCAATGGTCATCAAGGTCCCGTCCCACCCTGTGTAGGTCGGCAATGGCCAGGCCCAGGCCAGTTGGAGGGCTATCGCCAGCGGATAGACCTTCTGCGTACAGGCCTTGGCGGTCCCGTCCGCATCCACGACCACCAGGTACGCCTCCCGCTCGTCGCCGAGACCCCGGCGGACCACCAGTTCCTTGTAGTTCTCCTCGCCCACCGGCTCCCAGTCCCGCGCATCCAGCCCCGAGTCCTTGCTCGGCTTCACTGCACAGACCTCCATCGCCTTCTCTCGCACATAGCCGCCCAAGGCCATGGCCGCGTCCGCGCGTCGCCGCTTCCCGATGATTAACGCTTGCTCGTACTCCATCCTCTCACCTCTAAGTTTTGAAGCCGCCCTCCGTGGGGCAGCCCATACTCTTTGTGACTGACTGGGAGCGGCACCCGGCCCGAAGGGAAAAAGCAGAAAGTGGCCGCCTTGTGCGGCCCTTCTGCTTTTAGGGTGCCGCGACGCGGCAGCGAACGTTGTGTTTACCGGAGGCAGCCCCCTGCGGGTGCCTCCCGTGAGCATCCCGCGTGCTCCAAAAACTTGCATACACTGTGAGTATGATTCGCCAACTGTCTGAAGTCGGCCGGGCTGGCGTATCCGAAGTCCGCGATCACTGCGGAGCGCCCGCCTCGGTATGGCCAATTGGCGAAGTTGCTCGCACTTCTTGCGCAGCCGTTCTACCTCAGCACTCTTCTGGTTGAGGGCTTTCTAGGACATATCGGCATAGCCCTCGAGGGCTGCGACATTGCTTCTCTCGATGGCCAACTGTCTCTCCCACTCGCAACGACGGTCCTGGCCCACCAGATGGCCATGCCAGCTGCCGTGATGGCGGCCAGCACAAGGACACGGGGCCGACGGGGCGGTTTTTCACGTCAGCAACAAACAAAAACCCGCCGCCCGACTCGTTCGCGTGCCCATCCGGATATGACAATACGCCTGAGGACCCGTCGCACCGGCCCGGCTTAATCCTCAGACGCGCCACGTTGGCCCCCGCCTCCTCCCCGTTCACCTGGGGGCCTGACGGCGTATTCGACGCCGCACAGGCGTAGGCGACCATCAAGTCATCGTCCATGGGTGGTCATACATCGCCTGTCGCCTTGACAGCGCCTCACCAACCTTCGAGACCGAAGAGGCGTAGCGGACACCGGGCTGCGACCGGTGCGAGCGCGCGGCCGTTGCCCTCGCGACGCCGTGACCGCCGAGGATGGGCCTGCCGTCGGTGAGGCGGGCCCGCGGACCGATCCCGCCACCCGATGCGCCGGATGGGTGGCTGCCGCGACGCAAGAAGGCGTTGCAGGCGGGGCGGGCGGCGAGTATATTAGCGGTTACTAAAGGAGTTTGCCATGGGCGACGCCCGGCGGCTGGCTCGCATCTTGAAGGCGCTCTCCGTGGAGCGCCGCGTGCGGATCGTCCAGTTGCTCAAGGGCCAGGCGCTGTGCGTCGGCGCCTTGGCGGCGCGCCTCGACGTGACGCAAGGGGCCGTGTCGCAACACCTGCGCATCATGCGGGACGCGGGCCTGGTGGTTGATGAGAAGCGCGGCTATTACGTCCACTATCGACTCAAGCGCCGGACCCTCGCCAGGTGGCGGGAGGCGATTGGCGAACTGCTGGCCCCGACGGCGGGGCCCAGCGAGAACACGAGAGGAGCCAGGAAATGTGTTGCTGCCGTGAGAAGAAGGAAAGGTGTCAGAAGCCGGAAAACATGAAAGGCAAGCCCGAGGACTGCTCGCCCCAGCAGGTCCGCCGGTGCCACGGCAAGGCCCGGAAGCATCCGTGCACCGCGACGGCCAAGCGGAGGTAGGCCGACCCCATGGACGCGGCCATTGAGGTTCGGGGTCTCGTGAAGCGCTTTGGCGACGTGACGGCCGTGGCGGGCATCGACTTCGAGGTCGGCCCGGGCGAACTCTTCGGCTTCCTCGGCCCCAACGGTGCGGGCAAGACGACGACCATCAACCTCTTGACGGGCCTGGCGCGGCCGGACGCCGGCTCGGTCCGCATCGCCGGCATCGACTGCTCGCGCGACGGCAAGGCCGCCCAGCACCTCATGGGCGTCGTGCCCGATGAGAGCAACCTGTACCCCGAACTGACGGGCATGGAGAACCTGTGCTTCTGCGGCGCCCTGTACGGCATGCCCCGGCGGGAGCGCGAGGCGCGGGCCCGCGAACTCCTGGAGACGTTCGGCCTGGCCGATGCGGCCGGCCGCAAGTTCGCCGGCTACTCCAAGGGGATGAAACGCCGCCTGACCATCGCCGCCGGGATCATCCACCGGCCGCCCATTCTTTTTCTCGATGAGCCGACCACGGGCATCGACGTCGCCAGCGCGCGGCAGATTCGCGGGCTTATCGCCGCATTCAGCCGGGGCGGCACGACCATCTTCCTGACCACGCACTACATCGAGGAGGCCGAGCGGTTGTGCCGGCGCATCGCCTTCATCGTCGCCGGGCGGATCGTGCGGACCGACACGGTCGAAGATTTGATGCGTCAGACCGATGGCCGCCACGTCGTGCAATTCGCCGTCTCCAACGGTGCGGCCGGGCTGTGCGAGTCGATTCGCGCCGAGTTTCCGGACCTTCAGTGCCATGCGGTCTCGGACGTCGCGGTGCGTGTGGAGTCCCGCGAGCCTGTGCGCATCGGCCCGCTGGTGCGGTTCCTTGAAAACCGCGGCGCGGAGGTGGCCGAGGCCCGCAAAATTCGGCCGTCGCTGGAGGATGTCTTCGTGGAGGTCACCGGCATCGAGGCGGCCGCCATGAAGCAAGAGAAGGTGAAGATGGGAGGCGGCGCATGAAGGCATGGATCGCATTCTGGAACATCCTGGCCAAGGACATGCGGGCCTATTACCTCAAGCCGCCCAACATCAGTTGGGGCCTGATCTTCCCGTTAGCCTGGACGGGGATGTTCTTCATCCGCTCCGGGGCGGGGTTGGACAGCATCCCGGCGCTGTTGCCGGGCGTGATGGCTGTGTCGGTGCTGTTCGGGACGACCAGCCTGCTGGCGGTGACGGTGACTTTCGAGAAGAGAGGCCGGTCGTTCGAGCGGCTGCTGCTGGCGCCCGTCCCGCTGGAACTTCTCATGCTGGCCAAGACCACCGGCGCGATATTGTTCGGTGTCGCCAACGCCTTCGTGCCGGTCATCATGGCCGCGCTGCTGACCGATCTTTCGGGCGTGGCATGGAGTTCGCTCATCCCAGCCATCGCGCTCATCGCTATCAGTTCCACCTTCCTGGGCCTGTTCATCGCCGTCTCCGTGAGCGAGGTCTTCGAGGCCCAGACGTTCTCGAACTTCTTCCGCTTCCCGATGCTGTTTCTGTGCGGGCTGTTTTTCCCCGTCGAGCAACTTCCCGTGTGGCTGCGCCCCCTGTCATACGCCCTGCCGCTGACCTACGGGGCGGACGTTCTGCACGGGGCGATCCGCGGGGCGGGTCGGCTGCCGCCGGCCCTCGATTTTGGCCTCCTGGGTGCGTTCTGCGTCGTTCTGTTCGCCGTCAGCCTGCGGAACATCAAGAGAAAGTGGATTGTGTGAATCAGGAGCCGCGATCATCTTCCGGCCGACAGGGTTCCTGGGGTCGGCAACCAATCCTCGCCGCCGGCCGGCGCGCCGACCGCCTCGCCGGCATTCGCGTGCGGTTCCGACGCACCGGTCATTCGGCCAGCGCCATGCGGTCCAGACGTGGCGCGCCTGCCCCGCGGGCCTTTGCGGCCCACGATTATCGCGGCGTGACACAGATCGCGCATGAGTCGCCGCGGAACCCATGTTCCCTATCGCCCGCAACCGTGGACTAGAGCGTTTTAAGATTGCGTATGTGCGCGGCGGTTCTCCTGAACCGCCGCGCCGATACGCGGAGTGCCCGACGCGGCGGGTCAGGAGACCCGCCGCGCAAAGGGGTAGGGTATGCACGCAATCTTCCGGAGACGACCGGCTCATGCCGACGTCGCCTTGACGCGGTTTATCTGTGACATTGCGGCCAGTTTCTCGACCTGCTTAACATCCAGGCCCAGGCCGGCGGCCACCCGACGGCCGTAGTCCTCATCGGCCTTGAAGAACAGCGCGGCCTGGCGAAGTTGGATTCGCTTCCGGGCTCCGGAAAGGTGCGCGACGATGTTCCCAACCAGGTGCTCGCGGTCGGTGTCGGTCATGACGCGGCGGTACAACTCGCCGGGCTGGAAGAAGTCGTCGTCGGTCAGTTCCTGCGGGTGCCGCGCGGCTTGCCCCTCCAGGCCAATGGGAGGCTCCGCCACGGTAGGATCAGGAGCGGGTCCACCCATCGAGTTGGGCCAGTAGTTCGGCCCACCGCCCCCATTATCGTCCAGCCGCATGTAACCGTCCCGCTGGTAGTTGCTGGACTTGCAGGCTCTTGGCGCATTGATGGGCAGGAGTTGGTAGTTGGGGCCCAGACGGTACAGGTGGGCGTCGTGGTAGGAGATAATCCGGGCCTGGAGCATCTTGTCCGGCGAGGCCGCAATTCCCGGCACGAAGTTGCCCGGGCTGAATGCCGCCTGCTCCACCTCGGCGAAGTAGTTGGCGGGGTTGCGGTTGAGAACCATCCGCCCGATCTCGATGAGAGGATAGTCGGCGTGCGGCCAGACCTTGGTGATGTCGAAGATGTTCCAGCGGTAGGTCTTGGCTGCCCGGGCTGGCATGATCTGCACACAGACGCGCCAAGCGGGGTATTCGTGTCGCTCAATCGCGTCGTGCAGGTCGCGCGTGGCGTGGTCCGGGTTCTCGCCGGCCAGGCGCGTGGCCTCTTCCCGCGTGAGGTTCTGGATGCCCTGCTCGGTCTTGAAATGGTACTTCACCCAGCAGTACTCGCCCTTGGCGTTGTACCACTTGAAGGTGTGGCTGCTGTGGCCGTTCATGTGGCGGTAACTTTTGGGCGTGCCGCGATCGGAGAACAGGATGGTGACCTGGTGAATCGACTCCGGCGTCAGCGACAGGAAGTCCCAGAACATGTCCGGGTTGGGGGCGTTCGTGGCCGGGTCGCGCTTCTGCGTGTGGATGAAGTCGGGGAACTTCAGCGGATCGCGGATGAAGAAGACCGGCGTGTTGTTGCCGGTCATGTCGTAGTTGCCCTCCCCGGTGTAGAACTTCACCGCAAAGCCGCGCGGGTCGCGCGCGGCATCGGCCGAGCCCTTCTCCCCGCCGACGGTGGAGAACCGCACGAAGACCTCGGTCTTCTTGCCCGCCTGCGAGAGGAACTTGGCCCGGGTGTACTTCGACATGTCGGCCGTGCACTCGAAGACCCCATGGGCCCCCGCCCCCTTGGCGTGCACCACGCGCTCGGGGATGCGCTCGCGGTTGAAATGGGCGAGTTTCTCCATCAGGTGGACGTCCTGCATGAGGGCCGGCCCGCGCGGCCCGGCGGTCACCGTGTTCTGATCGTCGTCCACGGGCATTCCAGAGGCGGTGGTCAATCTCTTGTCTTCTGCCATGGGTCGCTCCTTTGCGTCTCAAGGTTCCTGTTTCTCAGTGATTCACGCTTCACGGGCACACCCGGCCCGTCATCCTTTCCGGCGGCGTCCGGCCTTGCGTTTACGGGCCGCGCAAACGGAACAGACTCCGCGGACCTGGACATGAGCGGACTCGACCTTGCCGAGAGCCTCCACGGACTTCGGAATCGGCAGGCTGTCCAGCGCGTCGCTGTAGAAGTCCCGGACAAGGCCGCACGTCGTGCAGACGAAGTGGTGGTGGGGGGCCATGTTGGCGTCGTATCGAGCCGGACCGCCGAGAACCTCCGTGCGGCTTACGAGCCCCTGGGTCTCCAGGGTCGAGAGCGTGCGGTACACGGTATCGCACGAGACCGTGGGCAGCCGCTTGCGCACCCGCTCATAGACAGTCTCCGCGTCGGGGTGTTCGTCGCTGGCCGCCAGTTCGCGGAAGACTTCCATGCGCTGGTGCGTGACCTTCAGCCCTTTCCGGCGGCATGTTTCGGCAAACCGGCTCACGCGTCGCTGAGTCTCCGCCCGCGAAACCGTCATGGACGCGCTCCATAATAGGACTTAATACTACCTGGTAATAATACGCATTGCGGTGCCGCCGGTCAACCCCCCTTCTCGGGAGCGCACCACGGCGCCTTGTCGGGTCGTCAGCGGTCACAGACGTTAGCGCCCGTCTTGAGGGTGTCCGCCAGCCGTTGGCGCCCCAGTTCCTGATGCCCCAGGGACGACTGGCCGGGCCGCCAAAACACATTCGGCCACACGCCGGCCGGACATCAACATGCCGCCGAAGATCGGTCCCATGCGCGGCCCGCCGAACGTTGCGCAGACGCTCATCCCGCACACCCAAAGACCGGGGTACACTTCGGCCACATTCTCAGCGACGAAAGCCTCGCCGGCGGCGGCATCCATAGGGCCCTCGCCCGGAAGGTTGCCCCCTTTAGGCCCGAGCAGTCCCCTGCGTCGCAGGACCTCGACCACTGCGGCATCGTGGCCCGTGGCGTCGATGACAACCTTCGCCGGGAAGGCCACCGGATCCACAGGAAGGGCGCCGGGAAGGGGCGTCCGGTTGACGACCACGCCGGCGACGCGGCCTTGGTGAATGATGACATCTTCCAGCACGGTGAGGTTCAGCAGGACCGCCCCCGCTTGGACTGCTCGGACGCACAGCGTGCCCGCCAACTCGATGGCGTCGACGGCGTAAAGCCCTTCCCCGACCGGGAAATGGCGGATTCCCATCTCCCGCAGAACGGGGACGACCGCCTCCTGCACAACAGCGACGGGCATTCCCATACCGCCTCCCCAGACTCCGCCGCCGGGCGCCAGGCGTTTTTCGAAGACCGTAACTCCGACCCCGGCCTTGGCCAGTTGACCCGCGGCAACCAGGCCCGATGGTCCCGCGCCAATGACGGCGACGTCGCCGGCCAGGCTGCGCGTGACCTGCTCGTGGTACCGGTCCAGAATCGCCCGGGTGATCTCGACTTCGTCGAAAGGCATGTCGCTGCCCTCATGTGATGCAGGCCTGGCGCAAACCGATGGGCCGCGACCCCATTGGCCGCCGGGCCCTCGCCATCACTCCGCCCGCCGGTTTCTGAAATCCTCGATGACAGCCTTCCAGAAAGCCCCGGACTCCTCCACACGATATTCTACCGTGTCGGGTTGGGTCTTTGGCGATGCAAAGGAATTGGGGGCGCGCGGTAGAAGACGCGTCCGCCCTCCGAGGCGGCCGTCAGGAGGCCGCTTGCCAGGAGGGGGTCGATCTGCTTCATGGCTTCGGCGGGATGCAGGCGCAGTCCGTCGGCCAAGTCGCGAAGGGTGCACGGACGCCGACGGAGCAGGTTCAGGATGTCGGCCTCCGTCGCAGGGCGAAGCGTCGTGCTATCCGAGTCCGGCCGGGCGGCGATGACCTCGCCGCGGCCGCCGAACATCGCGGCCAGCGCGCGCAACTGGTCATCGGGGACCGGAATCGCAAAGGCCTCGGCCGGCGGACGCGCCACGGTGTTTAACTGCACGCGGTCCGGCTTGATTCGGTCAATGAGGTGGACCATCTTCTGTACCTCGATATCGATAGCCGTAACGCCCCCAAGGAGGAAAACCTCAAGCCAAATGGGCTTGGCAAACTCATGCCGGAAGGCAACGAGGCCATCTACCATCTTCTCAAATGCGATATCGTCGTGGGGGCGGTTCACGTACTGGAAGAGCCGTTCGTCCCCGGCGTCCAGCGACGGGATGACGAGGTCGGCTTCCCGCAGGGAATCCCGCACCTGGGGGTCCCACAGAAGAGAGCCGTTGGTCAAGACGGCCAGCGGCGTTGCCGTCCGCTGCTTGACGGCGCGGATCACCTCGGGGAGGCGGGCGTACAAGGTGGGTTCGCCCGAGCCTGCCAGGGTGATAAAGTCCAGCGCCGATTCGTCCCGCAACCGGCGGTCCAATTGAGACAGAACGTCCGGCAGGGGCACGTATTCTCTCCGCTGGAGGGTCTTGTTCGTCGTCCGGCCCAGTTGGCAGTAAATGCAGTCATACGGGCAGATCTTAAGCGGCACCAGGTCAACGCCGAGCGAACGGCCCAAGCGGCGAGAAAGTAAGGGGCCGTACACGTGTTCCATCACGGTGTTACTCCTCACAACCAGGGTGCTGGCACGGTTCGTCTCGTCCGCAGCACGTGCGGCCCCGGTGACGCAGCGCACAGCCTGGCGCGGCGGAGGCGCTTTGCTTGACGATGACGGCGGCGCCGGCGCTGATCTGCCGTCGGCCCGCCCCGCCGCATTTCGGACACGCATGGCGGGGCGCCTCGCTCATCGCCTGGAGGGCCTCGAACCGGTGGCCGCATACCGTGCATTCGTACTCATAGGTTGGCATGGTCGCCCCTTTCCCCTGGTGGAGAGTTTCGCGTGCAGCGCGGCGGCTGCGGAGAGCCGCCGCGCCAAGCGCTACGCTTCATACCGAAATCCGACGTGAATCGGCTGCACGCGGCTTTCCAGGTGGCCGGCAAGGTATTCCTGCGCGGCCTCACCGGTGCAGTGACCGCACAGGACCTGGCGCACACCGGCTCCACGAAGGGCGGCCACAACCGGATCGAGGTCGCGGGGCCGGAGACCTTTCAGATGGAGCCCGCCGAGAATCGCGTGAACAGGCTCACCGCCCGTCAGCGTCATGGCGTGGGCAAGGGTGTTCTCGACACCGCGGTGACAGCAGCCGGTCACAAGCAGCCAGCCGGAGGGCGTGCGGGCAAGGAGGAACATCTCGTCCGTGAAGTCATCCGGTTGCGGGCCGCCGTCCGAGTCCGCCAGGAAAGTGTCCTGGGCCGCAGTGGGCGCGCCGGGGATCGGGCCGCTGAGGATGACGCCTTCCGGCAGGAGCACAGGGCCGGCCACCGGCTCGCGCGCGGCCGATTCCAGCGCCCGACGACTCTCGGCGGGCATGCCGATGGATTTCGTGAACCACCAACGCCGGCCCCACCGCCGGGCCGTGCATCGCCAATGGTAGTACACGCGGGCCGGCGGCGCCGCCGCCAGGACCGCCGGCAACCCGCCCGCGTGGTCGTAATGTCCGTGGCTGAGGACGACGGCGCTTACGCGGGCCAGGTTGACGCCCAGCGCGGCGGCGTTGGCCGCCAAGACGGCCGACGTGGCCCCCGTGTCGAACAGGACCGCGCCCCGGCCAGTCTCCAGCAGCAAGGCAAGACCGTGCTCGGCCAGAAGGTCGGCCGACGGACTCGTGTTGTCCACGAGGACGGTCAGGCAAAGCGGCACCTGCGCGGCAACGTTCATCCGTGATCGCATCCCCTCATGCCAGGCGCTTCTTGATCAGTGGTCGCATACATTGGTGCCGGTTGCCAGCGCACCTGCCAAGTGCTTGCGGACGAGTTCGTCTGCCGGCTCCGACGGCGCGCCGACGATCGTCTGGATGCCCTGTTCAGCGAAGAGCGACTGGGCCCGGGATCCCATGCCGCCGGCGATGACGATGTCCACGCCGTGCTCCTTGCACCATGCCGGCAGGACGCCGGGCGCGTGCGGCGGCGGTTTGACTGTCTGGATGTTCTGGATCGCGCCGTCCTTCACGTCCACGAACGTGAACTGGTCGGCATGGCCGAAGTGCGCGGACAGAAGGCCATCGGCGGTAGGAATGGCATAACGCATGCGGGAGTCTCCTTGGTTCTTGTTTGCCGAAGCGGCTTGCTCCGGCGCTTTCTGTGGGGTTGCGCCTCCGGCGATCTGCCCGGCGAGGTCCAGCAAGCGCCGGGCCGCAGGGCCGTCGGAAGCCAGGAAGTCCGCCAGCCGCCCTTCGTCGCAGGCGGCCTGAAGGTCCGGGTCGAACGGAATCTCGGCCAGCAGAGGGATGTCTGGCGGACGAGCGCCGGCGGCCGCCCTGAACAGGGGCACATCCTGGCCGCAGTGCGGGCAGGGCACGGTTCCCATCGTCTCCACAAGGCCCAGGAGCATCAGGTCCAGTTTGCGGCAGAAGGCGACGGCCTTGCGGACGTCGGCCATCGCGACCTCCTGCGGCGTGCCGACCATGACGACCTCGGCCATCGGGATGACCTGGGCAATCGAGAGCGGCTCATCGCCCGTGCCGGGCGGACAGTCCACGACGAGGACGTCCAGGTCGCCCCAGGCGACCTCGCCCAGAAGTTGATCGATGACGCCGATCTTCATCGGCCCGCGCCAGATGACGGCCTCGTCACCGCCGCCCAGCAGGAGCCCCAGGCTCATGACGCGCAAGGCGGGCTCAACCTCAACCGGTTGGAGCGTCTCGCCATCGGAGATGGCCCGCTGGCCGACCAGCCCCAGGAGCATCGGAACGCTAGGGCCGTGGAAATCCACGTCCAGGAGTCCCGTCTTGAGGCCCCGCCGCGCCAGCCCGAGGGCCAGCGCGGCGGCGATGGTGCTCTTGCCGACGCCGCCCTTGCCGCTCATGACGGCGATGACGCGGCGGATGTGCCGCAGGTTCTCATCGCGGTGGCGCTCGGTTTCCTTGCGCGGGTCCGCCTCGCACGGTTCCCCGCAATGACTGTGCTGTTTGGATTCCATCATTTCTCCGTGTCGCTGTTGCTTTGCCCTGCTACCAATGCCCTTCGACGTTGGCGTCCGTGGCCTCCCGAAGCCGGCCCTCCCGAAGCGCGCGGACGGCCTCGCCAACCGTCCCCGTCGCCCCGAGGAAGACCTTGATGCCGGCCGCCTGGAAGACGCGGAACGCCTTCGGCCCGCAGTTGGCGCAGAGGACGGCGTCCGGTTCCAAGGAGGCGATGGCCTGCCCGGCCTGGACGCCCGCCCCTTGAGCGGCCTGCTTGTTCTGCACGTTGGGGATGCTGACGAGCACGGTATCGGTCTCGCTGTCGATCAGCACGAAGCAAGCCGCGCGGCCCAGGCGCTCGTCCACCCGCGCGTCGAGGCGCGGGGCTTCAGCGGGTAGGCATACTTTCACGGTTCGCACTCCTCTGATCCTTGGACACCGCCATGCGACTCCAGATGACGCGACACACCTCGCGCAACGCTTCGGCAGCAGCCCCGCTTCCTAGGACTGGCGGGCGCCCTGCGGCCAAATCCTCGGGCACGCGGCGGTCAAAGGGAATCTCGCCGATGACCTCGACGCCCCGCTGCCGGCATGCGGCCCGAATCTCGGCCGCCACTTCCGGGCACAGGTCGGCCTTGTTGATGACGACGGCGGCGGGGACCTTGAACCACGCCGCCAGGTCCAGAGCCCGCCGCAGGTCGTGCAGGCCGCTCTGCGTCGGCTCGGTGACGGCAATGGCCCAGTCGCAGCCGGTCAGACTGGCGTTGACGGGACACCCCATGCCGGGCGACGCGTCGATGATCATCCGTGAGTGGCCGGTGTCGGCCGCCCGCGCGTCGGCCATCCGCCGGACGAGCGTCACGAGTTTGCCGGAAGCCTCGCCCCCGGGCAGCAACTCGCCGCGCGCCAGCGCCCCGTTGGGCAGGTCCCCCACATAGGCATAGCCGCAGGGGCGGGGGAGGAGCCGGACGGGCTGCTCGTCGGTGCCTGCCAAGGGGCACACCACCGCGCACAGGCCGCACCCCTCGCACTTCAAGGGATCGACAATGGCGTGCTCCCCGAGTGCAATGGCCTCGAAGCGGCACTCGCCTGCGCAGACGCCGCACCCCCGGCATCTGGCGGGGTCTATCGCCGCCACGTGCCCGCCGCTGAAGGGCGCCTGCCGCTCGCCACTAACCTTCAACACCAGGTGCAAGTTGGCCGCATCGACGTCGGCATCGGCGGCCACCACGCCCCCCGCCATCACGACCAGCGACGAGGCCAGGCAGGTCTTTCCTGTTCCGCCTTTGCCGCTCAGGATCACGATCTGAAACGCATCTTCCGGCGGCCGCGACGGGCCGGCGGCAAATGGCTCCTCAGCCCCGGCGAGTGTTCTGGCCACGGCCGATGCCTCGACCCGGTGTGCCGGAGGGCACGACGCCATTGCAGGGACCTCCGCAGCCAGCGTTTGGAACTGCCGGCGCCAGTCGGCCAATTCCTCGACCACGAGGCGGCCCTCGGCGTAGAGGCGCGCCACGCCCTGGTCATAGGGGAAGGTCGCAACCAGCGGCACCTGGTGCTCGCGGCAATACGCCCCCACGTCCACGCCGGTCAGGCCGCCGCGGTTCAGAACCACGCCGCAGGGCACGCCCAGATGGCGAGCCAGTGCGAGGGCCTTGCCGAGGTCCGAGAGGCCGAGCGGCGTCGGTTCCGTCACCAAGAGGCACAGGTCGGCCCCGCGGACGGCCTCGGCCACGGCGCACGAGGCCCCCGGCGGGCAGTCGATGATCGTGCGCGCGGCCGCACCGACGGCTTGCTTGACCTGCCGGATGACCGCCGAGGCGCGAACCTGCCCGACCGCCAACTCGCCGTCGGCAAAGGGCAGCCATTGGCCGCGCCCCGCCCGGCACCGGCCGAGCCGCACATGGCCCAACACGTGCTTCGTCCACCGAAGGGCGCGCGATGGGCAGGCCTCGAGGCACGCCCCGCACGAGTGACACAGTTCGTTGAAGACAAGGACACCCGACTTCAGGGCCGCCAAGGCGCCGAAGCGGCAGACCTTGGCGCAGGCCCCGCAGCCCGTGCAGGCGTCGGTGGGCTCGGGCACGTCGATGGCGGCCGGCCGGCGCGCGGCGATCTCGGGCTTGAAGAAGATGTGGCCGTTGGCGCCCTCCACGTCGCAGTCCACGTAGGCGGCGCCCATGGCGGCCGCGAGGTTCGTGGCGACGAGCGTCTTGCCGGTCCCGCCTTTGCCGCTGGCGATAGCGATGATCATCGTCTCGGGCTCCGCTCCACCGGCTTGAAGCAGTGCGTCCCCTTGAAACTTCGGGAGACCTCGAAGAGCCCGCTCGATGAGATTGCGGAGATAATCGCGGCCTCTTTCATGTGATGGTCGTCCACGCAAAGCAGGCCCTCCCGCTTGAGCGCCCGGTGAAGACTCCCGATGACCTTGGTCGGCTCAGCCAGCAGGTGAAGCACGTCGTGCAGGATCGCGACATCCACGCTCCCGTTCGGAACGTCTGCCGCGCTGTCGGCAAGGACCGTCGTGATATTCCCAAGGCGTTCCTTCCCGGCGGCCCTCTGGACCGCCCTGACGGCAAGCGGATTGAAGTCCAGGGCATAGACCTTGCCGGCCGGGCCGACGAGCCGCGCCGCCGCGAGCGAGTAGCCTCCCGGGCCGCAGCCAAAGTCCAGAACCGTATGCCCCGGCAGGACGCCCACCTGACGGAGCACCTCGGCTGGCGGCCATACGCAGTCTCGGACACGGAACACGAGAACCATGAATGCAAATGCCGTCCGTCCCTGGGGCGTGGTCATCCCGCCACTGCGCTCCTGTCAAGGCTCAGCACCCGCGCCGACTGTGGCACGCGGCGCGACCGCAGCGCGGCCGGCCTGAGATTCGAGCGTCCTGCCGCCGGGCCTCATGATGCCGCCGCGGGGGCCATCTCCTCAATGGCCTGGAAGACGAAGGTGGCGTAAGTCAGCGCCGGGCCGCCGCCCATCAGGATGGCCACGCCGCAGGCCTCCGCGATCTCTGCCTTCGTGGCGCCTGCGTCGAAGCACTTCTTGACGTGGATGGCGATGCAATAGTCGCAGGTCGCGCAGACGGCTATCCCGAGAGCGATCAGTTCCTTCTGCTTCGTCGTCAGCACGCCGTCATTCAACACATCGGGCATCAGCCTCTTCACGAAGTCGTCCGTCACCTGGGGGATGGCCTTCTGCATCTTGTGCAGGTTGGCCTGAAACTCCGCGAGGACTTCCTTCGCCGATCTGGCCATCGTCGCGTCTCCTCTGCATGCCCACTGGTCCTCGCTGGCGTATCGCCAACGGCTTGTATCTTCCGGGCTCCCGGGCGGCCGGTTCAGCGGGCCGCCTCCTGATTTCGCGTCCCTGCATTGACTATAGGGGCCACGGGCGATACGGTTCGTTCTTTACCCAATGCGGATCCCATCGCCCGTCTCTTACCCAGGCCGGACGCCACTCCGGTTGCCTGACCTCCGGCTGTGCGCCTGTCGGCCTCTGTTGGGGAGTCGCACATCCTGCACTGGACAGCGGCAGGTTCGCCATAAGCAACAACAGTATCAGAACCATTTCGCGTTTCATGACGCGCCCTCCTAGTGTGGACTTTCACACTTATGCGGCTTGGGGACAGAGTGCCATGAGTGATTCCGCGATTCTCCTCACGCCTGGCGCGCCATGGCCGCGCCGCACTTCGGACACTTCATCTGGGCGCACGGCACGCCGCGCTCGTGGGGAACCGTCGTGCCGCACTGGGGGCAGACGCACGTGCCACCGGGCCCGGCGGCCTGGGGGCCGCCCATGCGTCCGCCACCACCTTGGCCGCCGCCTGCACCCCGGCCCCGCCCTCGGCCCATCCCTGATCCGCCGTAGCCGCAGCCGTAGGCACCACCTTGGCCGCCGCGTCCTTGTCCGAAAGGCATCTTCAGGTCTCCTTGTGTTTGTCTCAGCACAGGGGGTATTCAGGCGGGGCGGGACGCGCTCGGAAGGGCCCGCTCCGGAGCCGCGCCCGCCTCGAGCCTGTCACTTCTTGTCCCCGGCCTCTGCGGCAGGGGCGGACCGCAGTTCGTCGAGCCGTTTCTGAATCTCCTCTAGGGCGCCGCGGAAGTAGTCGGCCTGATGCTGGAGCGTCTGGAGTTCCACGTCGCGCGGCATCGTCGAGGCGTAGGCCGTGCCTCCAAACGGCGGATAGGCGCTGGCGACGGGAACCCATCCCGCCCGCGCCCAGCCCGGCAGGCCTGTGGCCCAGAACATGTTGCGCCGACCGCGTCCGCCTCCCCGGCCGCCGAAGCCGCGGCCACAGAAGCCCCGACCGCCCACCGGGTTCATGAACCCGGCCGCAGGGTAACCCGCGCAATATCCCGCACCCCGGCCGCTCATCGGCCCCATCCCCATCGGACCCGTTCCATCACCACCTGGCATCGCTCGACTCCTTTCTTTTGGACCGGCCTGGCACACGGCCGGCGGCTCAAGCGTCGCAAAGACGCACCCAGTCGTTTCACGTCGGCGAAGGACCACCACGGCGGCCGCGGCACCGGCGAAAACGTCCGCGTCCGCCGCAGCAGCCCGGCATCTGGAACACGGCAGCCGGGAGCGTACCCTTCACGTAGGCCCGCAGGACTTCCTCGACCGGTCCGGCGACAAAGGGCACCAATTGGATGCCGGCAGTCTGGACCATGTCGGCCAGCGGTCGGGAGATGGCCCCGCAGATCAGGGCATCCACCTTGAGCACGGCCAGGCGTGCGACCCTTCGGTCCGGAAGGTCCTCGTCGAGCGGTTCCTCGACCCGGCCCGTCAGCAGACCGCCGTCCACGTCCACGACCTGGAGGTGGCGCGCCGTGTCGAACACCGGCGAGATCCGACCGTCCCAGGCTGTCAGGGCAACACGCATCGCCTATGGCCTCCGACCCGACACATGGGCAATACGCGTGCCAACACCATTGCAAGGGGCGGCCCACGGCGCTAACGGCTGCTCTATAAAGGACTTATGACGACAGAATTGCCTTGGAAGCGATGCGGCAACCCGGCAAGAGAGTTGCACGTACGCTACTGTAGCGGCCTAGACAGTAGCATGAAAGCGACTCTACGACCCTGGTCCCGAGCGCCCGTCCGTCTTGGGCAGGTCTAGGCCCAGCGCCTTGATCTTCCGGAACAGCGTGGTCTTGTGCATGCCCAGTTCCCGCGCCGCGGCCAGACGGTTAAAGTGGTTCCGCTTCAGGGCATCCAGGATGGACTGGGCCTCGGCGGCCCGGACCGACCCGCGAAGGTCGCTGCGCCGCGCCTTCGGCGGCGCGCGGGCCACAAGAAAGTCCGGCAGGTGGGACGGTTCAATAGGGCCCTCGCCGCACAGGACGAAGGCGTGCTCAATCACGTTCTCCAGTTCGCGGATGTTGCCGGGATAGTTGTGGGCCATGAGGATGGCGAGCGTGTCGCGGCTGACGCCAGGCACCGACCGTCCACGAACCCGGTTCAGGCGCCCCACGAACCGCTCGACCAGCAGGGGGATGTCGGCCTTGCGGTCCCTGAGCGGCGGCAGGTCAAGGCGCACGACGTTGATCCGGTAGAAGAGGTCTTGGCGAAAGGTTCCGGCCTTGACCAGCGCGGCAAGGTCACGATGGGTAGCGGCCACAACCCGAATGTCGGCCTGAACGAACTTAGTGCCTCCCAGCGGCTCGTACGTTCGCTCCTCGAGGAATCGCAGCAGCCGCACCTGAAGGGCCGGGCTCACATCGCCGATCTCGTCCAGGAAGATCGTGCCCCCCTCGGCCAGGGCAAAGCGGCCGGGCTTGTCCTTGTCGGCCCCGGTGAAGGCCCCCGCCTTGTAGCCGAACAGTTCCGATTCCAGGAGCGTGTCGGGCAGCGCGCCGCAGTTGACCGCCACGAACGGCTTCTCGCGGCGGGGGCTGTGCGAATGGATCGCTCTGGCCAGAAGTTCCTTACCGGTGCCCGTTTCGCCCTGGATGAGCACCGTGCTGCCGCTGGCCGCCACCTGCGGCAAAACGTCGAAGAGGCGGCGCATGGCGGGGCTGCGGCTGACCATGTCGCCCAGTTCAAAGCGGCCTTCGATTTCCTTGCGGAGTTCCTCAACGACGCTCAGGTCGCGGAACGTCTCGACGCCGCCGACGACCTTGCCGCGGTCGTCGCGCAGCAGGGCCGTAGAGACGCTGATCGGAATCCGCCGTCCCTCGGAGTCCACGATGAACCCCGCCTGGTTGACCACGGGCTTGCCGTTGCCAAGAGTGCGGCGCAGGGCGCAGTCGGCCTCACACATGCTGGCCCTGAACACTTCGCTGCATCGCCTTCCGACGGCCTCCTGGCGCGGCACGCCGGTGATTTCCTCCGCGGCCCGGTTGAACGATGTGATTCGCCACTCGTGGTCGACCGTGAACACGCCGTCGGAGATGCTCTCGAGTATGGCCTCGGTGGCCTTGGGCGCCACGCCGACGGGGCGACTCTTGCGCATCATTCACGGCTCCTGCCGTCCGCCTGCATGTGGCACGGGACAGCCTGCGCAGCCACCTGCGGCTGGAACATTATACGCGGCTCGCGAGGGGCGGGGCACTTGCCGCCACTTGGCGGATCAGCGCCGCCAGATCAGCCCCTTGACCGCCAGCAGCGCCACCAGGATTTGCACGCCGATGAGCGTGCAGGCGGTATCGTTCAGCACCATGTGGGCGATGGCTCGCGTGCGGCTGCCTCCCGGCTTCCAGAGCAACCGGAGCCCCAGCCACGCGGCGGGGGCATAGACGGCGCCGACCGCCACGCCCAGCCACGCGTGAACCCGCCAGATGCCCGCCGTGGAAAAGCCGTCGAGGAGGAATTCGGCCATGAGGAACCCGCCCAGGATACCCACGTAGAGCATCGCGTAGTAGACGATGCCCGTCCACGTGTGAGTCCGCAGGTTGAAACGTCCCGGGAGCCGCGTTCTGCCGTCACGGTCCTGAAGTGCCCGCAGAAGCCCCAGGTACCCCGACCACGTGCCAATGGCGACCGCCACCAGCATCCAGGTCATGTGACAGTAAACGATCGTGGGCACGAGTCGGCCTCCTCTCGGTGTCTGAGACGGTCCGTCCTCTCCTGCGGCGCACTTTGTCCCCTAACCCACTGCAACCTTGAGCACGAGGTTCATGAGTGTGCCTACCGTCAGCGCCGTCAGCGCCATGATGGCACTGGCCTTGAGCATCTGGAGGGCTCCCAATTCCCGCAGCATCACGGCGAATGTGGCAACGCAGGGGAACCAGATGGACAACACCACGCAGGCCACGACGGTCTGCCTGAACGACAAGCCCAGTGGGGCAAGCATGCCTATAGCCACATCTTTTCGGAGGAATCCGACGACGAGCCCGCCGACGGATTCCCGCGGCAGACCCATGAGCCCTGTTACCACCGGTTCGGCCAGCCTGCCGACAAGGTCAATCACCCCGAGCGCGTACAGCAAGTTGGCCAGGAGTACTCCCACCAGTACGAAGGGCACAGCCTCAAAGATGAACGCCACAAGCCTCATCCATACTTTCTTCAGCAGGCCCTTGAAGTAAGGAACCCGGTATGGCGGTATGTCGACGAGTATCTCGGGGCTTTCCCCTTTCAGCAGACGGTTCAGAACGACCCCGAGAACAAGCCATACCAGGAAAAGGGTTCCGAAGATGAGGACAAGGGCCTGCGGGCCGTATCGGCCGGCCAAACCGATTATCATGGCCGCCTTGGCGGCACAGGGCACAGCTATGGCCAACAGTGTTGTGCAGATGAAACGTTCCCTGGCGCTTTCCATGATTCGGCTCGACAGTACCCCGGGCACGTTGCATCCAAGCCCCAGCAACATCGGGATCATCCCCATCCCGTGCAGCCCTACCTTGTGCATGATGCGGTCGGTAAGCACCGCCAGCCTCGGAAGGTATCCGGAGTCCTCGAGGACCGACAATACCAGGTAGAACGCGAACACGTAGGGGAGGACGGCCGCAAAGGGCACGTAGAGCCCCGTGGTCAGCAAGCCGAAAGATGCGCCGTAGTCAACAGTGCCGTCCGCCAGCTTTCCGATAAGCAGGTCGTGCAGCCATCCCTTGCCTCCCAGCAGCGCCGAGAGTTCCAGCGCCAGAGGGCTCCACGCATTCTCAAAGAACGGCGCGAAGACATAGGCGATCAAACCCTCCCCCACCAGCCGGATAGCTCCCAACGATAGTCCGAGCACCGCTACGGCGATGGCGGAGCCCGTAAGCGGTTTCAAGGAAGCGTCCCCCAGCCGCTCCAGGAAAGTGTGGTGGCGGTGGGCCAGTTTCTGCGCGGTGCCCAGGATCCTTCCGACTTCGCACCATCGCCGGGAGTCGTCGAAATCGCACGGCGACGCGGTGGCCTGGAGGGTCCTTTCCACCAGGGTCTTTGTTCCTTCGCCGGTTATGGCCACGACCGGGACACAAGCAACCCCGAGTTCTTTCTCCAGCGCCGGCACGTCGATCTGAACGCCGGTGTGTTTGGCTTCATCCCAGAAGTTGAGTGCCGCTACCATGGGCTTTCGCAGCTTGATAAGTTGGAGGGTCAATCCCAGGCTTCGCTCCAGATTGGTCGAGTCCACGACGTTCAGGATGACATCGCCCGCCGCCAACTCCCCCAGTGCCTGCGCCGTCACCTCCTCCGCCTTGCAGGTGGGTTCCAGCGAGTAAGTCCCCGGGAGGTCCACCACCTCGGCAGGCTGACCACCAAGGCGCATCGTGCCGCGCGTGAATTCCACCGTGGTGCCAGGGTAGTTGGAGACAATCACGCTGGCCCCGGTAAGCCTGTTGAAAACAGCGCTCTTGCCGACGTTGGGGTTGCCGACCAGGGCTACCTTCATGACTTCTCCTGTTGCGCTTCGGTTTTCACAAGGATCTTCTTCGCCATGCCGAAGCCTACGGCCATCTGGGCATTCCCGACCTGGACCACGACCGGGCCGCCGAACAGTTGCCCCGCCACTTTCACCAGGTTGACACCGGGCCTGATCCC
>Ga0315289_10001897_pt1 | contig 32421 bp, 50 predicted proteins | sample YL17G11_40_MG_FD_203452 | JGI IMG/M metagenome (GOLD analysis project Ga0315289, IMG submission 203452) | Sediment microbial communities from Yellowstone Lake, YNP, Wyoming, USA - YL17G11_40 | ecosystem: Environmental > Aquatic > Freshwater > Lake > Sediment | place: USA: Wyoming | collected... | reverse complement strand
ATTTCGGCCTTAATATATCCGGCCTTTGTCTGTGTTACAATTCCGTACGGCATTATACTATTACTCCGCCATATGTTGCATTTTCATCTGAAATATTGCCCTGTGGAACGTTAGCAGCATTTGTAGCATATTTTTTTATTGTCGATCCGCTGGTAGCGAATAAACCATAATCATCGCATTTTACGAGAGACACAACTCCTTTGACATAAACTTGGCTTAATTCTTGCGCATATACTCCGCTCTTTCCTAATGTCATATTGCAATTTTCAACAATGCCGGAACTGCCAATAAAATTATAGTGGTCTATGTCTTTGTGCAAATCAGTGTCTACATTATAGACCAAAATTTGACCTATGCAGTTTTCAAACTTAGCGACTGAGCTTATCTTATCATCTGCCGTACATATAATCGTCCCATCTTTTAACGTAATTTTAGGCGACATACAATTGTAAAAATAAAAAAGAGCTGGATATATTCCGTATGTCGCATCGCAAGTTATGGCCTTGTTGTTCAAATCAATTATTATTTCCTGGAAATTGCACAAATAATTAAAAGCAAAAAATTCGTCATAAGCAGCATTCATCGTTAGATTTTCCTGCAAAGTCAACGTCAACCTGTGTCGCTGAATCTGTCTTGAATACTGAGCAAGATAAGTATTAAAATCGGTAGACGAGCCCAATGTATATATACTTGTTGTAACTGCTGCGTGCGTGGTAAGATCATAAAGATATTTTGAATTCTGAGCAAGCTGTTTTTCCGACCTGTTAAGTGTAGCAGTTTCGCCACTTGCATTTTCTCCGATCATTGATTCGGAATCGCCAATAAGCGTAATTGATGCGTTCCAAGCGCTTGTGGGACTATAAGCCGTTGCCCCGGTCACGCCTGTTGTTGGTATTGCCATTCGAAAACCTCTTAATTATTAAAAACTCTGAATAAATAACTTTTTGCATCTTTATAGTGATAAATCAGGTTGCGCGCTTTCTCTTCATTGCCCGTCATATTGTCAGCGGATACTTCAAAAAAATATGTATCGTATAAAAGCGAGCCATTTGATTTAACCCAGCCGTTCGCCTTGAATGTTCCATCTGCTTTAACACTTCCTGCGGGATCTACATTTTCCCAAATAATAACGTTTGCAAAACCTAATGTCGTTAATATCGTCTTGACTGCATAAACAGTGCCGCCCCGTCTTTTCAGCAAAACACCAAGTTTCGCCAGCGCTCGTTTTTGCGTAGCGTTTGCGCAATATTCATAACCTCTGATTTTTTTCATCTCGGCATAAACGTCAAGAACCTCTTCTGGGCAATTCTCAAGATCATAAATATTGAGATCATCAATAACACCACCGACGTTGTTAAAAGCAACACCTATTGCCTCGGCAAAACCGGCAATCCTGCGATCGTTAATCATATTAAAAGCAAAAAGCTTGTCTGCTTTTAGTGTTGTCATTTATTCCTCGATATATGATGATATTGTCGGGGTTGGAATAGCCGTTAAAAACGCAATAGCAGATTTTTCCAGTTTTGGCAGTGTTGGAGTAACGCCGCCCCACATGATAACAACTGTTGCTTGGACAACTGCACTGATTTTTTCAATCCTGTTGGTGATAACTGACGCATAAAAAACCGCTCCAAGCGTGTTTCTAAGTTCGTTTCTCCACTCAGTGATCACGTCTTGAACGTCCGCAACAAGGCTTGTAAGATCTCTGTTTTTCCAGACATCGAGCGCAACGGTCATAGTGAAGGTCAAAACATCGGGACAATATACATTAATTCTAGTATTAAGACTACGATTATAAGTCTGGTTAAGCTCATTTGACACCTGCGTAATGACTGCCGCATAATCAGCCGCTGAATGCAACAGATAGTTTGTCACATCTCTTTTGAGTATGGTAACGTCTACATTGCCCGGAGCCGCTCCATTATTTGCGTCAATGGTTTTACAGTCGATCAATTCAGTTGACACGCCTAAAGCAAGGTACTTGATTTGATCTTCACTTCCAGCGGCCGGAGCCGAATCAACAAGTTGTAATCTGATTTTATATCTCAGATCATCTTCAATATCTCCACCCCCTCCAGTTATAATTGTGTTTGCAACGGACTGGACATAAGGTATTGCTGTTGATAATGTGTCAATCTCGCCCGCACCATAATTATTATAAGCGGTGCCAACATCTGCGGCATGGCAATCAATATCAAAATATGTCTGACTTGCCGTAATTACCTCAGTTTCATCGGTATAAAATGCGGCTGCCGTTCCAACACTGTTATAGACGGATGTGTTCGCGGGTATTGTCTTAGTGCTTAAAAGCGGTTCGGTGAACGTAAATCTTACGGTAGTAAGCGCCTCTTGACCGGATAATCTGACTACAGAATGCGCCTCGCCATAAATATCAAGTTGTTCTCCGCTCATAAACTGCAAAAAATTATTATTGCCTTTATCATTTACAAGGTGCTTATACTGCGTCATTGCAGCGGCGAAAGCGGTCATAATATCATATTCAACATCATCGGCCTGTAACGTGATTCCTGCCGTATCAGTAGCTGTTATGCTACCTGTTTTGTAGGATGCAACAAGCGCATTAATTTCAGCCGTAAAATCAGGGCTGACAAATTTCACATATTTGTAAACCATTTGCTAAATCCTCTTAACGTCAAATTGCCATTCTATCTGTAGCGGGTCAGTCGAGACAACGTTAAAATTGTCCGCTGTGATTTCAGGATAATATTTATCGATATATTGCCGGACATAGTAAAAAATCTGAGCTTGTGCAAAATTAACAGGCTTATCAAGACTTTCTTCAATCCGCGTGCCTCTTTCGACATTGTACGGCTGTGCGACAAGTGGCCGGTCTAAACCATGCCGTACACGCTGCTTGAATCTTGCCGTCTCAGATGTAAGATAATCACCGGTTGAATCAATATTTAAGTACCGTCTAGTCATTAACTTTCATCCTTTTTTTAAAAGTATCAGCAATAAAAAATATTTCATCAAGCGTCATATCCAAAAGATCTGAAACGGTTAAACCGCCTCTCGTATGAGTTGCAATATCAGTCAGCATAAGCAAGAAATCGTTACCTAATCGACCGCTTCCTGAGCGGCTAGTAGCTTTACAAGGTCAATCATAAAACTACTCTCAAGTCTATCAATTTCATCCCGGGTCAATTGCCTTCCGTCAAATTTACAAAGATTCAAAATCATGACAGTATTGTACTGGTCTTTGTCGAACGATTCGACCCATTCGCCAGTTTCATCTTTCTTTCTGACGGTACACTGCCGTTGAATGTTTCTAAGCGTCCGGGCGTCGTATTCTTGAGTAAGTTCGATGCTGTTGAAATCTTTTTCTTTGATAAGGTTTTCAGATTTTTTGAAACTGATTTTTTGACCGTATTTTTTAAGAAGTTCCTTCATAAATCACCTTTATAATTGACCGTAAGCGACTCTCATCAGAGCGCTAAGATCTTCGCTGTTAACTTCATCTTTCCCCGTTCTTTTGTCAATATCAACTATCGTCACAAGATCAAGAGATACTTTAATTGATTTTGCTTCATACGGTATCGGGATTTCCGCTTGCGTGTCTGGCTCTATGTTTTGTCTGTCCATGCCGAAAAAAGTAACATCCATATCATAAACAAGGTTGTGATCCTCAAGATTTCCAGTTGCTATATTGTCTTCCTGAAAAGCGCATTGAATTGATAGTCTCTTTGTGTTGTTTGACTGCAATGCTGCAATAATAGCGGCTGACGTCGGCATCATTACGGTAAGCTGGCCATCGAATTTTTCATATCTTTTTCCATTATATTCAGAGGATCCGCCCGGCAATTCAATTTCAACTCTTTTTCTCAGCATGGGCGGGATTTCAACCTTGCCTTGAACAGCTTCAACAATTTCACCATCGATGTAAACTTCGAGCCAGTTATAATTTAACGGTACGTTTAAACGCATATTATTCTCCACTAAATAAATTTACGATAAGGTCTTCGTTATACCAATATTCATTGGTAATAGAGGTCGCCGGTGGGATAAATCCAAGGCTGAAGCCGTAAACGTATTTCCCGGCAAGCATGTCGGCAATCGGATTGTCGTCAATGCTGAAAGTAATCTTTGAGCCCTTAAGAAGAGCGCCCGCCCGAATTGCCTTGTCAATGTAGTTTTTTTGCATATTACTCAAATGATACTGTATTTTCCGGGGGTTCGTCTCTTTGTCGACCATGTAAGTACGGGTATAGTAATTACAGTTGTTTTTTATCCAAATAAGTATAAATCGGATTGAAGAGAAATTATCTAAAAATTCGCCAGTCTCTGAATATGAGCTTGTATAATTCCCCCACGTCTTCATGCCGTTATGTGACACGAAAGTATTGATTCCGTCATCGTTCAAAGTATTTGCGTCAGCATCGCCAAAAGGTGAAGCAGGTGTTGCGATATCAACAAATTCATTGGATGCCGGATTAATTCCGATGATTCCGTTAGTCTGCGCGGCGTTTTCCATCCATTTGAGAGCGTAAACCTCATCAGGCGCTAAACCGGTCGGACTAAGCGGGAAATGGCCAACATAATCAAGATCAACATGAGCGGTTGCAACTGCTGATAAAATCCTGTCTGCAATAGCTGCTTTACTCGCCTGTTCTGTCCCGACAATAGCCCGGCATTCGTAAACGTCATCCATTAAGTCGGTTGCTGTCTTCATGGCCTTAATAACTGCGTTTGCTGTATCTGCGGTTAAATCTGTGAGTCTCGGTGCAAGTAGAATTGAAGGAACAACGCCATCAGATTGAAATATTGAATCAATTGTTGTGAAAGCTGACTGGATATCGCCAAAAGTTACAGATGAGGCGGTTTCTTTTGCAAATTTATAATCAATCTGAAGCGCCACAGTGTCGCCAATTGCGCCGGCTGTTATTTTGGTGATTACGCCTGTTTTGTGAACGTATGTGTAATCTTTATCTAAAACATAAGTCGTCGTGCCTGTAGTGTCTGTGCATGTGACATCTTTAATATATCCATTCGCAAGTGCATAAACTCCAGAAGCAGACGCAACCACAGTATCAGTAACAGTCGTAAAATTTGCGACATTATAAACGAAAATATCTTTCAATTTTGTCGTATCGAAAAACTCGCCCAAAAAACCGGGTATTGAATAACCCAATGTTCGGGAACTCAGATCAAAACCTATCTGTGCGGCATCGGAGTCAAGCCCTAACCAAGCGACGGCCTCAGCTCTTGTTTCGAGTCTTGTCCATTGCCCAGCTGTAGCGGCATATGTGCCCGCTTTTTTGCCTGATATTTTCGCCTTGCCTACATAAGCAATCGGATTTGATAAAGTCCCGAGCGCGCGCGTTGGCGCAGCTAATTCGGTCGATGTAACACCATGCGTAAAAGTCATTTTCCCCACCTCATTTTAAACATAAGTTAAATATTTGATAATGCATTCCCAAATTTCTGTAAAAACATAAACCGCGTTCCCTGTTTCTTGTTCTGGCAGCGGTGACCCATAAGTGCCACCGTTAACTTTTTTCTTAAACTCTACGGTGCAGGATGGTTTTGAATTGACGATCATCATGCCGAGCCTTTTAGAAAAAAGTTTGTCGCATTTTTCATCGGCCAGATAAAAAGATTCGACCAGCTCTTCAGAGTTCCCAAGCGCGTTTAATTCAAGCCGGAAAGTATAAAAAATCTCAGCGTCATCATTATTCTCTGCACTTTTCCCAGCTCCCCTCAAATATAAACTAGTACCCGTTGGAATTAATGTGATTTGTGGCTCCATTACAGTCTTTAAATAGGGAAAAACATTGCACGTAATATCAAGAGCGGTTTCAAGCTCTGTTGCTATGTTCCTGAGCATTTGATACATGGCAATTCCTTTATAATTTTAAGGTATTCTATCAGTCCTCTGATTTTTTCTGCCGCTTTATTTGTTTTTACTCTCATAATTTGATAGTATTTCTTAAAAATGCGGGGTTGAAAAAATGGCTGATAAGATTAAAGAATCAAACAAAAATCTATATAAAATCTTCGTCTGCACACGAAACAAAGAGCTAGATGAAAAGATAAGATCGTCACTTATAAGGCATTTTGGCGGTATCTCAAAAGGCGCATTTACACTGCTTATGGCATTTGCTGAGCCTGAGTTTTTCCACAATCTCTATAAGCTGGAAGAAATCAAAAGGGAAAACGAAATAATGAAGTTTAGGTCTGAGCAATTAAAGCAGCTGGATAGAGAAAACAAACTACTGACAAGACGTATAAACGAGATAGAAAAAGAGAACAATAAACTTAAAAAGGAGAAAAAACTATGTCAATAATTGTAAAAGACAGTGAAATTCTAGCACAAAATGAAATCGAGTTCATGCTGAAAGAACAAAGAGAGCTACTCGATTCGGCCATCAATAAATGGGGTGATACCATCGATGCACATATCGGCAAGATGTTTTCAGATGAAAAAAGAAAAGTGCATTTTTTTGCTAAGATTACCTGTCAGCTTTGCAATAAAGAACATTTTACAGATAATCTCGATCGGGTTCAATATCAAGGCTGTATGCATTTTATCGCGGCAAATATAGTCAACAGCTGCTGTGGTCTCGCACCTGATCAAAGCAAGATCGAAGCGTTGGAAGCCCAGCTAAACACAGAAACAGATGAAACCTTGAAAAAGACAATACAAGCGACAATCGACAACGAGAAAAATGTCTTCCAGCTTAAATACGTCTGCAACGAATGCGCCACGTTTTTACAAAAAGAATTTAGAAAAGTACTTGAACAAAAAATAAGAGACATTGGAATTAAAAACTTTATTTAGGGAAAAAATGCTTTATAACGATTTGAGGATTTACAGAAAAATAGTAGCTGGCTGTGGAATGTGTCCATCATTATACGAACATATAGGCGTTTTTTTCTGCGAGAAAACCGGCCTTGAATATGACGGGACTAAGGCCTACAATGATAATTGCCCGCTTTACTACGCAAGGACTAACCACAGTTTAAACGGCGTAACAGAAGAGGAAAAATATATGTTAACTGCCAGTTATACAGCCGACATAACAGACAACGAAAAAGGAGAATCGAATTGAAAATAAAAGTCTATAAATTAAAAAAAGATTATAAGATGTTCAAAATAGGCGCGCTCTTTCAGGAAATCGATGGAAAATACGTAGTATCGACAGAGTTTGCCCGGTGTATTGACAGATCATTTTTCAACGACATAAAACTAAACACAAAATTTGAAGAGCTCCTTGAAAAATCTGAACCAATGGAATTGAAAGATACTCTGTTTTTTACCTACAATGTAAGGTCGCTCGAAAATCAAGTAAGATTTGCAACGGATAAACTCGCGGCTGTGGCAAAAACACTTGATGAGTTTATTAAAAAATATAAATAAAAAAGGAAAAAAACAATGGAAGATTTAAAAACCGGCGATGTTGTGACCTTAAAATCAGGTTCGCCACGGATGACCATTGAAAGTATTTGCGGAAATACTACAATGGCTCTGTTTTATAACGAAAAAACCGGCCAAATATCAGGGATAAAAATTGAAAAAGATTGTCTTGTGAAATTACCTTTATAATCCAGCTGCTTCGAAGTATTTTTTTAAAATCCGCATAATCTGAATCCGATCAACTCCAGTAAAAAAAAGAAAAGGTCTGGCGGGGAGTTTAACACTTTTGTTTCTTCCTGCTTTTCCTCCGAATTGGTGAATAGCCGCATATTCAAGGTTTGTCCCAATATAGACAATTCCATCTTGAGATTCAGAAATATTAAAAGTAATGCTTCTTTTCAATGCGCCTGTATCCACAAGCGTGATTGACGACCCAATTAATCTATTTCGTGTGCTTTCTTTTTTTGCATTTTGTATATGCTTATAGCCTTTTGCTCTTCTTTCTAAAAAAGTTTCTCTCTTCGTTTTCGGCTTAATTTCATTACGGTCGAACCTTTGCATAATGCGCCTGACCATATATTGACCGATTTCGTTAAGTGCTTTTTGTTCAGATAGTTTTTTGATTTTATTCTTCAGAACAATTGAAACTTCGTCAACTGTTTTTACTATTATCATGGTGATTAATCTTCGAGATCTGTGAAAAAATCAAAAAATCCTGTCAATATAGCACTTGATTGATCCCCCAGCTCACAGGCTGCCGCTGAAGAGCTATTACTTGCCTGCTCTTTGCCGAGATCTGTTGCAAGTGTTGGTGATATTGCGGCTTTACCTACAACATCATAAATCAGTTTAATCGATGCGTCTTTCTTGTCTTCAGCCTGCTTTTCAGATTCGGCGCGTGCATATAGCTGATATAACCACCCGAAAACTACCGCCTGATATATGAGATTATAGATTTCCTTTAGTTTTGCGAAATCTTCATCGTCGGTACTTGGATAATCAGCCTCAAAAGCAGCGATAAAATAAGTTCGTGTTGCTGTATAGTCGGCAAGGTTAGCCTCCGCCATTGCGAAAAGAGCATCGCTGAAGTTATTCCACAAGGTCGACATATCTTTTTTATACTCTGTAGCCGCCTCTGTGAAATCACCTGAGCAATTAACAAGCGCAGTCATGAAAACATCAGCACCAATGGGAAAGGATTCGTCAACCGGATCCTCTCCCGTTGCATTGGTGTAGTCGTACCGCCTGATTTTTGTTTTAACCAAATATTCCACAATTAATTCAGGAGTTACGGTCATTTTTTAATCCTCATTTCTTTTGTATTGAGGAGCGTCAGAAACTCCAGCGAAATAGACCTTGCGCGCTTTTAACAACCCCGTTTTTTCAGCCTCAACAATAGCGAGTTTTTCGCTGTTTTCCGGGATTTGAACGTAAATTATTACGTTGCTATGGCTCGCCTTGTCCCGGCAATGAACCTTGAATGTGAACATGCTCTCACCTCCTAAGGTTTGGGTTAGCTTAACACTATTGCTTTCATGCTGGCGTTCGCATTGAAAAGTGGAACAGGTCTCATCTGCAGGCAAACGTCAACGTATTCGCCGTAATTATCAGGAATAACCTGAATAAGTATATGTTTGTTTGATCCGCTGGCGTTTACATTATCGAGTTCGAGGAAAGCAAGTGTATGTCTTGCGTTAACGCTTGCGTCAACAATTCTGATTTCGTGATTCGTCACAGCATCGGCAGATGCTTGTGTCTGTGGATTCTTCCAGCTTGCGCCGAAAGATTTAAGCGTAAATTGACCGATCTGAAGCTCATCTTCCGCAAGAACTCTGGATGAAACAACATCAAAAGTATTGCGTGTGTTAAGAGTGGCGAAAGCCGCCATCCACGCTTCCTCGGTGCAATATATTTTAAGATCTGATGCTCTCTGAAAATATGCATAACTTCCGCTTGTTGCTCTGCCTGCATTAACAAGCGCCTGCAATTCAGCATGTATCTGGCTTGCTGTAGTGCCGCTTGCCGCCCATAAAGGGGAAACAGAACCGCCATCAATCTGCGCGCCAAGATCTAATGCAACTGAATTCCAAGCGCCGTCTATATAGTATGGATATGATAAATCACCAGTAGTCAAACAAGATCTTTTAAGATATTCGAGCGAGTGATCCATATCTCTCTTCATTTCCTCAAGATAATTTTCCCGCATCCATACCATAAAATCCTGCTGTTTATAGCGGCCGGCTTTTTTAAGATCTTTGGCCATAATTCGCGTGTAAAATTTCATTGGCGGAACGGTTATACGTTTGTCAACATATGTAGGGCTTTCCTTAGCAACTCCCTTACTTCCGCTTGCAACATAAGGAATAGACAGGATATCTCTGGATATTGTTCTTACATCTAACGCCTCATCATCAATGTTCCTGACGGTCTTAAAGACGTTTTGCATTTCAAAGCCGGCTTTAATAGTCTCAATATCTGCGATTTCCTGTGCAACCAACTCGGGTTTGATTTTGACTAAAGTATCAAGTGTCTGTGACCAACTCATTTTTATTACCTCTTATTTTTATTTGTTTAATTACCAACTACTGTTACGCCAAGATCTTCGAGCTTTTCTACAAGCACGCCTTTGCTCGTAGTTGACGCTGTTCCATCTGTTCCGAGCGCGCTGAAATGTACGCCTCCACGATGCATATATGTCAACACGATATCAGTTGTGTCAGTCTGATCGATTTCGATAATAACGCCAAGAATAACCTGATCTGACTGTTCGCAGAATTCATAAGTAAAAACGTTAGTTGCTGTAAGAGTAGCTGTCCCAGTTGCAAGAGCGTTAATTTTTGCCGGCACTCCGTCGGTATAGCCAATTGTACTATTAGATATTTTAGTTGCATACGCAGTGTCACTATATATTTTCAGCGTGTCCCAAATAATCGGTGACGTATTTGCGAAAGTGAAAGCGGAAACTGTGTTAGCAGTTCCATAGGTTTTCGTTGCGATGTCGTCATAATCAAAAATATTATCCGATCCTGAATCTGCAAGGTTTTTAACCAATACGTCGCCAACTCTTGGAGTATATCCCGAAGTAGCAAGCAATATTTTTGTTTTTGTTTGCTGCTCAATTCCTGCTATGAGCAGTTTGCTGTTGAGCGTTGCGGTATTAAGAGTCGATGATAAAGTTACAACCATTTTTGGCCTCCTTTAGGTTTTATTTTTGCGAAAACATTTTCTTTGTTAATTTGCGCCCGTCTGAATAAATATGAGGCGTTGAGTCGCCGGTTTTAAACTCAGCTGGCATTTCGTTACTGCTTAATGTTTTTTGCGTAAAAGCGCACTGAGTAAAGCAGTCTGAAAGAATACCGTAAATACTGGTTGTCTCTCCGTTTTCCTCAGAAAAAAGCATTTCCGAATTAAGCGTTTTTTTAATTGCAGAAAAAAGCTTGTTCCTCAGTTCGACAGGAAGTGATTTTGTTGATTCCTGCAATTTTGCCTCTTCAATCTCGGTAAACTTTTTCATTGTTTCAGTCGACTTTGCAGCGGCTTTGTCGCGCTCAGCGGTGAGTCTCTGTATCTCCTCTTCATTCTTTTTCTGAATCTCGGCGAAACTGGCATTCTGCGCCTCGATTTCAGCTTTCATCGATTCAATTTGTTTCTCAAGTTCATTCATTTTTTCTTCCTCTTTATTATCTGTTATATTGGAGTCTGTCATTTCTATTTCTCCCGCAAGACTAAAATGCATAATTTCAAGCTCAGTGCCGGATTCAGTGAATTTAATGATATTTTCATCATCAGGATCAACGGTAAATTTTGATAGTTCGCTTGTTTTGTTGGATTCTGTCAGATCTTTGAGATTCTTAACGGCAGGTGTAGCCCGGCCTAACAAATCAACTGCTCGAAGTTCCCACTTGCCAAGATCGAAAGCATCTTTTTTCTCATTATAGATTCTGGGTCGGGCGATAACCACTGACCAATTTTTGTACCGGCCTTCTTCATACATTGTTTTTAACGGTTCGAAAAGAGAGACGCCCTTTGTGACAAAATTACCTTTCTTATCAATACCGTAATCTTTCTTTGTGTCAATCCACCCTTCAGCCGGCCTTGAATCATCAAAAAAATAATTTACATGGCCTATCCCGATGGGCACATCGCCGTTTTTCCCGAAAGTCTCACTAAGATCTTTAAGCATATCGTCCGTAACTGCTCCATTATAGTAATTGCCTTTCCTTATCAATTGCCAAGTCATGTATTTCTTGTCGATTTTATCTGCTGACATGTTCCGAACCTCCGGTTAATTAGTTTATAATACTGGCATTTTTGATTAAATTGGACGAAATTGGACGAAAACTATATGATAATGATAGTTTTTTTTACTCTTTGAATTTAGCGCCTTTCGGTATTTCTTTGTAAGGGACATCAAGATGATCAGCGAGTCTCTGCCGCATGTCTTTAGTCGGAAGACTCCATGTTTTGGATGGATCTACGGCAAATGATTCAGCTGGCATTTTAGCGCCTTCAGTGCCTGTTTCTTTGATTTTCAAAAGGTCTGCGAGATCTTTGCTCAAAGTTAAAACACGCGATCTACAGTTAAAATGATTCGGCGGCAAATGCGTATCCCAAAAAGAGTCATCTTTTTTCATAACAATTCCATTAAGCGATGAGCAAATATCTGTAGTCCGGGGATCGATAATTGCGTTATATTCATAAAAATCAACATAAGGGCTAGCGAGAGATTCAACACGCTCACCGGCGCTCATAGCAGTAACCTGATTTGTCCTGACAACAGTTTCGAGATAGTATTTGTTATTATCGGTAATTCCGATTTTATCCAAAAGCTCTTGTTTTCCCAGCTTTTTAATTGTCTTTTTGAGACTTTCACCTTTATCCAGAGAATTTGTGATAAATTCCGTAAGATGTTTTGCGTTGTCGTAAAATGCAAGTTTTGCAGAAATATCAATTTTATCTCCAACGGCATCCTCAATTTTCTTTAAATATTCAAACGTTTTTTTCATCAGCTTCGAACTTAGCCACTTAATCGCCGTAATTGGCTTTATTTTCATAAAACTGTTCTTATCCGGTATCTTTGCAAACTGCATAAGAAAAACGTTGTAGGCGGCAATATCTTCAATCTTCAAATCGAAAATAGGCTCATTGAACTTTTTACTTTTTTTAATCTTTTTTGCTGTGGTTTGATCTATTTCTGTTTTCAGTCTGACAAAATACTGACCTGCCAGAAAAGAGATCGCATGAATGTTAAGCAAAGATTCTCTGACTTCTTTTAAAAACTCTTTGCTGGGTTCCGTTGGTTCCAAATCATTATCAAGGTAATGATTAAACTCTTTTAAAAGTGCTGCCTGAAATTGATCGTATGAGGTTTGAATCAGATTATCTATTGCATCGTTCGTGTTTTTTCCGAAATTGGTGTTTGCATCCTTTTGTTTTTGTAATTCATTTTCTGAAAAAAAAAATTATCAAAGTCGGCGTCTTCTTCGGAAAACTGGCCAGCCGGCGCTACCTGTTTTTTAATTACCATCGTTTCATCGTCCTGATTTTCAATTGGCATTTTATAAATTGATTTTATCGTACTCGCCTTAATTTCGATATTCTCGAACCTATCTACAATTTTTAAGAAATCATCAAGATTTGAAAAAACAGGTAGTGAATATATAGCTTTTGGCATATCAGCGGCTTGAAAATACGCATTAATATTGAGCTGGCAAATGAGCGGTATCAGCTGATTTGAGATAGTTGAGGCGATAAGTTCGCCAGTATCGTTAACTCGCATTTCGGTGATTGCTTTGTGATTTGCTGCGAGATTGTAGGTTCCGGAACTTCCAGTAGTCCCGGATGTGAGAAGAGCGCCCATGATAACACGTGTTTTTGATTCCTTCAGGTGCCTCAAAAAATCATCTATTTCTTTGATTGCTCCGGAACTTGCTTCAAGTTTTTTAATATCCGTTGCAGTCAATGCGATACCCGAATGTGATCTAATATTTTTAATTGCCGTTGCAATTGCATTTGCTCTTTTTTGGTCAATTCCATCGTCTCCACTGGGTGCGATAAGTGCCGCAAAAGAAGGAACTCCCAGCTTATCAAACAGTGTGACGATCTGCTTATATCCAAGTTTCTCAAATTTTGCAATCCAGTATAAAGTAAGAAATACAGAGCGGCCGTGTTTGTCACCGTAACGCTCATTATATGTCGTCACCATCCAATTAGGTTGTTTAAGCTCCTCTTGTGAGGTCGCATTCATCAAAGTTCCGGCCTGATTAAAATCAAAATACGAAAACTTAGGTTCTGAAAAACTATCTATTGCAAAAATCCCATCACTGTTTTTAAATTTTGCCCAAATGACCGAAAATCCCTGATCCATACAATGAAGCGCTTTATTATAAAAATCCTTGATAACTGTTGGATTTAAAACACTGTTACATATCTCAGCCGCATTAATTGAGTCAGGTTTTTCATTAGCCGGGACAAAGTTAATTCGACCTTGCGTAACGAATGATTTAAAGTTTTTAAGTTCTGTTTCAATATCCGGGTCTTTTTCCATTTCAAGGATAAAATCTTCGAGATCCGTACCCGTTGGTAACAAGTCAAGGCTCGTGTTTTCCATCATTGAGAGAAATCTACTTGATAGAGTCTCAACATTCGGCATGGGTTCAACGGCGTTAGGTGGCGTGATCTTTTCTTCAAGGCCGGCATTGAATATTTTTCTGAAACGTTCAAACATCTTTTTTACCTCACAAATTTTAGGCAATAATAACAGTATTTATGTTTTTTTTGCAAATACTTTTGATTTTGCTATAGATTTCTGATAGTTTTAAATTAGATTCCCTTGCTTTGCTTGTTATTTTTCTCGCGAGTTTCTCCACTCGCGGTGTTTTTGAAACGACGACTTAGGATGACTGATTCTCTTGTGATTTTTCGGAACAATCGACTTTAGCCGGGTGCTTGCTTGAAAAAGAAGGTGCCCGGGATTTTTCAGATTTTTTCAGATTATTTTAGATTTTTTTCAGATGGTCAAGATACTCAAAATTTCTACCATCTGAGCCGCGAACTCCCGCAACTCAGATTTTCCGATTCTTTCGTCCCAGCGTTTACAGCCGTAAACGCCATTGCAGTTCTGCCACGTGGTGCGCTTTGAAACGCCCACGAAATCCCCAATCGCTTGGTAACTATAACCGAGGCTGCGCAAAGCTTGTTGCAGTGCGACACTGCCGCCGCACTGTTTTTTAGCGAGTTCTATGATTTCTTGTCGGGTCATGATTTTTCTCCTTATTCTTCGTATGAGAGTGGTTTGACGAAGATCAACTCCGCTGATTTCTCAGCAAAGAACCAATCTCCCGGGACGACTTTTGTCACTACGGACAAATAGTCGTCGTACTCTATGACTACAGCTCCAAGCTCGTAGCCTCTTTTTGAGGCAGAAATTTTTGCGGCCTCGAGCATACTCGAAGCCTGGACAATGTCGTTCTCGACACTGCCAATAAAAACCCTATAAAAACCATTAAGCACTTTCATAATCGCCCCCCATTTAAAAACCCAAAAAAACTCTCAACCACATAATACAATTATACTCATAGCTGGAATCATTGACCTGAATGAAGGGATTACGACTTTTTAAAGATCGGAGAACCTAACTTGATCTGTTGCTTTTGCAAGCTTAGCGTCCACATATTCTTTTATATAGTCGGAAACTACAATGAACTTTCTGGAAGTGACTGCTTCGTCTTTGTGAAAAACAGTTCTTTTCACAACTTCGAGGAGGTTTTCTTCGTTTCTTGTTACGGTGGTTCTAAAAACCACAATTTTTCCGGCTCCGTGGCACTGAGTCATCCACTGCCAAAACTCTTTGACATTAGGATACGTCACAATAAATTTTTCTTCAAAAACTACGGTGATCGAAGAACTTATGCAAGCATACGATTCGGAAACTTCGTGTAGTATTTCTATAGAAAATGTTTTGTTCGTGACAACTTTGTACGACGATACATTTTTTGCATTAATTATTGAATTCATGTTATCCCCCTTTCCAAAAAAAACCTCAAAAAACTCACAACCACATAATATAATCATACTCACAAATCGTTATTGGTCAACCAATAACAGCACATTTTTATGTTCATTGCTGCTAGTGTTTGATATCATTAGCTAGTTTTATTTGTTTTTATTGTTGAAAAGCTAAAATTTTTCTAATTAAAAAGAGGTTATTTCAGCGAAAACTGATTTTTAATGATTTTATTTTTTCAAATTTTGGTATGGAAAAAACAGTGGGTGATTTTACCCATAAGCAATTAAGTATAATTTGTTTTAATAAAAACGGTAAAAACGGTTCACTTTTTTTTAAAAAAAGTCAAATGGATGACGGCACAATTTTGCGCCATAAGATTTCGCATAAAAATTTTAGAAATTAAAAACAAACACACTATGGTGTAGGGGCAGGTTTATCTACAGTAATCAGCTGATAAATCCCCCTACATGGCTGGGTAATTTTACCCATACGCTATTACATAAAACCTTTCAAAGGATCATCGTTAACGCCTTGATAAATATCAATTTCTCTATGATCTAAATCTCCCGAACCTTTAGCGACTCCTTTGCTGTTGTCCTTGAGAGTAATTGCCGTATTCACAACGTACCTGAGCGCATCCATCAGGTGATCATGTCCATCTTGAGGTTTATCTATCAGATTTTCATTCTTATCGATTGCGTATTGATAGCTGTTCATTTCGTCAATGGTATTTATGAGATTATCAAAAATAATAAGTTTACCCGTTTTTAAAATCGCATTTGTTGCAATAAGCCCAGCCATGACAGACTTGTCCGGTATTCGGACATTGATTGATTTTCTTTTGAAATACTCGTTAAGTGTCTTATTTTCCGGGTCAATATAGTATGGAATGTCTTCAGCCTGCAAAATATCAACCATCTCATCCGGCATCATGCCCGTTTTGTAAAACTCCTCATACGCATAATATTGATCGTTATCGAGATCATGCGCAACTTTGATAACAGTAAAGGGGTCATTATATCCATGGTCTGCGCCCCCGTATCTAGGCCAGTTTGCCGGTATTTCAAAAGGTCTGCAAGTTTTATATTCAGGATAAATCAGACCATAAGGTTTTGAAAACTTTGCCTCATAAAGCATTTTAAATTTCCATTCAGGCAATCGCTTCTGAGCATTATAATACTCCTCAATCGGATAAAAGGGGTTGTCAATTGATCTGGGATTGATGATGTAAAAATTAGGGTCTCTCTGTAAAAACTTATCGTAAACCTCAGTTTTAAGCCAGTTTAAGTTATATGGCGTTGTGAAAAGTAAAATCTTTCCTTTTTTAAATGATACTCTCTGAACAGCCGTCAACCACCACAGGATTTTAAAAAGCCCTGCCTCATCTCCAAATATTCCTTTAGCGTGAATACCCTGCATTCTATCAGGAGTTTCAGCCGAAATAAAATGAACCTTGCCAAGTGCAGATTCGTAAACTTTATCGGATTTGTGAAAACAATCATAAAAATCAAGATCAATGGAATGAAAAAACCTAGCTGTGTAGGCAATTGGGTTGTTTTTAAGCATCTGGATAGAAGGCGCTGAAACAATCCATTCTTCCCCTTTATATTTGTTCATCATTGCGTAAAGAAGGCGTGGCAGCAAATAGGTTTTACCCGTGCCGGTACCTGCAATAAAACCTAAATATTTAACTGTTGGGTCATTTAATGCTTTGTCAGCGAATTTAGTTTGATAACTTAGAGTCTCTATTTTGACAGTTTTGTTCATTCATCGTTTTCTTTGATTTCGGCCATATCGAGCGCATCAAGTTCTTCCTCTTCGACTATTTTGTCGACGGCTTTTTTGATATCCTGAAAAATGATCTGTGTTGCTGTGTGGCTGAGATCTATATTGCCGCTGTGTTCGATGTCTCTTCTGTCATTCCATTTATCGTTGCACCTGTTTTTGAGTATAAAACAGATTGCAGCCGCTGAAGGCGGAAAGTGTTTTTTGACTTTCTTCACTTCTTTTGTCTGTTTTCCATCAACATCCTTGATAATTGTTGTCAGTTCCTCTTGATCAAAACCGACAGCGATTTTGAACAGAGCATTTTCAACTTCTTCGATTGACCTGTCCCGGCCTTTTATTACCGATTCATACAAGGCGCCTTTTTTTTTCATTTCCCGGTAAAACAGGTCTTTCGCCATCCCGACGGCCTTAAATATTTCCTCATTTGTGCACCCCCTTTGTGCAAGCTGAAAGATTTTATCGAGTATGGTTTTCTGTGGAGAAAAACGTCTTCGTCCGGTCTGGCCTTTTTCTTTGGGTTCTTTACTCATTATTTTCCCCTTTTTAATTGTTCAACCGTTTTGCGACTTTCTGTATTTTTCATCTATTATTACCGGAACCGCGTTATTCCATCTTATTTTGTGGTGCAATCTCATTTGCGCAACTCCCATTAATCCTATTTTACAACAACTGGGCGCGAATATGATCGTGTAAAAACTTTTAATATACGTTCCCTTGTCTAAATACACATCAGTCATTCCGCCCTGATTTGATTGTGTTGCTTTTTGCTTCAATCGAATCAATGCAGACGTGAAAAACAAATCACCCGTTTTAGCATGCCCCGCATACGTGTTAACATCTTCATTAATTTTACCTACAAATTTAAATGGCCGATCAATTGAGCATATAAAAGAATTCATACATTTTCTTAAAATCAGTTTTTCCCATGCCGTGCTATTCGATCCGCCTATAAAATCGCCGCCCTGACTAAACGCTAAACTTTTAATCGGCATGCTTTTGAAGCATTTCAAAAATAATTGAAGTGTCCTATAAAAATCTTTAATTCTTTTATGCGCGCTGTTGTATTCCATGTTTTTTTTAAATGAAAAATAAAACTCTTCATAATCGTCATCGAATTCGATAAAATATTTATAACCTAATTTTTCAGCTATTTCAAAACACGCATTCCTCGCAAAAACTATAGTCCGTCGTTCTTTAAAATTGTCCGCTGTATCGAAAGTTTTAGCAATTTTTTCCTTGTTAAACATCACAACCTTATCGCCGAAATTTTCATAATATTTTTCTGCTGTTTTATCTTCGTTATCTATAATTATATAAATATCTTCCTTATAGTTCATTTTCTTTAAAGTGTTATAAGTTATAACGTTATCCGGCCGGCCATGCGTCAAAATAAAAATTACAATTTCACTCTTCATCTGGATATTCTTCGAGATATTGATTATAGATATCCTGGCTTAATTCCACAAAACCATTTTCAATAGCTTTATCAAAATCAATTATAACGAGTGCTGACTCTTCCATTAATTGTTGCGTCTCCTTGTCGCTATGTGCGTAAAAATCAGCTATCTTAGCATAGTTAAAAACTATATGCCTATAAGCGGCATTGATTAAAAAAGTTTTCGTTTCTTTCGGAATGTTTGATTTTTTAATTTTATCAATTAGCTCTTCTGTTTTCTCTGAGGAAAACAATTCTTCAATTGGCGGTTTTTCATTAATTGGCTCGTAAATAGGCGCTTTGATTTTTTTTGTATATGCATTATTCTCATCATTTTCATAAATATCTGGACTGCATTGATTTATTAAATCTCGGAATTCCGCTTCATCGAATCCTAAGCTGTAGCAATTAAAATTTTCTCCTGTTTCTTCAAATTTTTTTTGTATTTCTTCGAGCTCGGCTTTAAGAATATTGATATCGAAAGCCGTATTCATATTAAGCTTATTATCAGCAATGATAAAAGCCCGCTTTCTAGCCTCTGTAAGGTGTTCAAGCTTTATTGCTGGTATTGTGTCCATGTTCAGCTTTTGCGCAGCGTAGTAGCGCCCATGACCTGCAATAATAACGTTATTTTCGTCAATTAAGATTGGAACATTAAAACCAAATTCCTTGATTGATACTGCGATTTGATCAACTTGCTTTTCAGGATGCAATTTCGCATTGTTCCTGTAAGGTTTAATTTCCTCAATATTAATTAAATCTATCTTCAATTTTCTGTCTCCGCATTTGATATAGGTTTCCATTTCGGGCAATTATACCGGTTATTAAACCTCGGTTGTGCGTACCCATCACATCGAAACTTGGGTTTTTTAAAAACATATTTTAAAGCCGTCGTGTTCGGCTTTCTTAAATCGCAATTTATACACGATTTTTTGTTTTGGTTATTGGTCATATAAGTTTCGCCGTCTCTAAAGTATTCGCGCACATAAGCAAGACCTCAATAAAAACATCAATAAAATCGTCCTCATTTTTAAAACTATATTTCTCGCTACAATATTTTATCTGCCTTTTGTCAAAAATGATAGTGATAGGCTGATTAATTGCCGCTTTATAAAGCAGGTGATTGTTAGCCCTAACCTTGGGATTGATCCAAGTCGCAACATAATAGATTTCTGACCCAGGGTAATAATCACCGTATTTATCAACTGCATTCTGAACGTCCTCTCTAGTGCCTCTCCACCAATTGTTTTCAATCGTGTCCATCGTGACACAATGATAATGATCCTCCGGGAAAACGATTCCGGCCATTCTTAAAAGTGGCTTATACTCGCCGTTAATTTCTAAAATCTTCAAACTTTAAACTCCTTTTTGTTTTTCATCGCAATCATTGTTTTTGATTCTCCCGCCAACACTTCTTTTTTTATTTCAGTCAACTCCGTGTGCGTGATTAAGCCGTCTTTGTAGAGATCCCGAAGGTGCTTCATGCTTTCTACGATTGAATATTTGCCAACTTCAATTGATATTCTGGCGTTAAAACCACAAAATTTAAGAAACTCGCTGACTGAATTAAAGCCGGATTCTTTGGCACGTTCATGCATTTTATCCCGCTCTTTTTTCGACTTAAACAACACTTGAATTGCTGGATATTCTTTCACTAAACCTCTATCAATTTCCTGATCTCTTCTTTAGTCTCCGCCTTTCCGGTATAATTCCAGTAATGGCCTGAAATCAATTGACTTCTGATCTCAACCAGCATACACATTTCCTCCAATTTATCAAATTTCTTGTTGATATCCTCAACAACGATATCTGATTTTTCGCCTTTTTTCAATTTTTCTCTTAATTCAGCATCCAAAAGGTCGGCATTTTTCGAATAACACAGATGATTCCGCGCCCTGTGTCTGACTACATATGTTTCATTCGCTGGCATGTTTGCGAGCGTCTGAACTAAAAAAGACTTTATGCCTATATTTTGATCGATATCAAGGTGCATTTTTTCATTTTTTGCTATCTGATTTTGGAATGCTTTCCCATCGTCTTCTCGCTTAGTTGCTACCTCCGCCTTTTTCGATCTGTGAGCATTAAAGCTTGTTTCAAGGATTTTTTTAAAATAGTTAACGGAATGATCTTTTCCCTGATTTCTCTCTCTCCAGATGTCGTACTGCCTGATGCAATGGTCTAATAGATCCCTGCTATATTCGTTTATCATATAATCAGCATCGATCGGACTTTTAAAGATAACTTTAAGTTTTTCGTAAATTTGCTCTTTATTGTATCCCATTGTAATTACTCCGTTTTTAGTTTTTATAGGTCTTTATTTTCAAATATCTATAAAATACCCATTTTTTAAAAAAATCATAATTTCGTGTCTAGTTTTAATAATAAAACCGTCGACTTTCTGCTTTAAAACATCCAGATCTTCCTCACAAAAATATTCCTCAATAATAGGCTCTGAGTTGCCGCAATAAATATTAACGATCCCTTCGTATTTTACATGCTCACCTTTGCATTCTTCTGTGGCTGTGCCCAAAAAAAACGGGTAAAAAATAGCAGAAACATTTAACAGCGGTCCCGCATAATTTACGACCCACCCGCAATCAACTCCCCATATTGGGTTTTCAAATTTGTCTACATTTGTGTTTTGTATTTCTTTCCAGTCCCATAAAATATCAACATTTACATTTTTCGTTAACATTCTTCTTTCTCCTCTCCTGTTAAAATTTCAACTATATCTTCTTTGCTGATAATTTCGAGAATATTGCTTAATTCGTCCAGCATATTAGCTCGTTCTTTTATCTGTTTTTGCACCTGATTATATTTGGCATCTAAATCATCTCGTTTTGCCTTTAAATGGCATAAAGACATTTTCAATAATTTGATTTTCCCCTGTAATACTTCCTTAAATTTTTTTGATAATTCTTCAGTCATTTTTCCGTCTCCATCATTTCAAAAGCTTTAATAAAAATTTTTTGATAACCGTACACATAAATAAAATCTTCTATTTCGCTGTTGCAAATCGACGAAATGTTTGAACTTCCATTGCTAATCGTTAAAATCAATTTTGAGTTTTTAGCGCAAAAATCTAACAAACAGCCTATTAAAAACTGATCTGGCAGGTTGTTTATGTCTTGGCAGTAAAAGCCTGCCATATATTTTTGAAATTTTGCATAAGTTTTAGGAAATTTTAAAAGCTCTCTATTCATAATTCCTCTTTTTTCTTAAATCTGGTTCATTTTAGTTTTTATTAAATATTCATATTCAGGCAATACCTCGGCAATGGCGTTAATTATTACGCTACGCTTCGAGTTTTGCCCGTGGTTGAAAAATAACTCTATTGCCCTTGTCTCAGTATAGGTCTTAATGAATTTCTTAAATGGCTTAACACAAGCAATCCCAAAAATATACTCAAAAGTCTCAGTCATTTTCTTTCTAGCGCTCCTCTCCGGTGTTTCCGGTTCCAGCTGTCTGACTTTTCGTTCTACAGGTTTGTTAAAATATGCTTTGGGCATCGGTTTATCTTCCGGGATTGAAAACATTCCCGATAAAGCAGATTTTAAATCGCTGTCTATTGCATTTTTCCCCTCTTTGTTTTGATTGCCACAAGCAAAAGGATATTGATTATTTACCTGAGATGTAGAATTTTTTGATTTTTCATCCCTTTTTTCAGAGACACCACACGTATTTAATATTTTCTTCTCTTTATCTTTCTTGGTCTTAATATTAATATAATAATTAGTAGACCCCGATTTTGGTTGTAGCGAACTCCCGGAATGCTCTTTGATATATCGGGGTGTTAAAATTCCTCGTTTTGCCAGTTTTTCACTAATTAGCTGTAAATCAGCTGGTTCCCGGTTGTAGTGATTCTCCATATCGTTTGTTTCTGCGCTTTTATTTTTTAAATTATTTTTTATTTTTTTAGATAATCCACCTTGTTTGTTTTTAACTGTCGAATAAATGTATGTCCATGCATATTTAATTTGCGACCCTATGAAATTAATTTTCATTAAAACGCCTTCTTGCGTCAATTCTTTAAATAATCTAACTATTCGCTCTTTTGTAGTTTTTAAAAGTTTGGCTAATTGCCTGATACTTAAATATATAACGCCTCGATCAACAAAAATTGATTTTTTGTGTTTGTTTACAAGAATCTGTTTGATATTGCCAAAATTTTCAGTATGTTCAGCAATAAGCATTGAGAAGATCTCATCATCAATGACTATATTGTATTTTTTGGCTTTTTCGGTTACAATCTTTCGCGTTAAAGGGTTGTAACTAATGTAATTTTTGTTTTTTTCGAATTTCATTGGGGGTCTTTCCTTTTCAAGTTAAATCTTTGAATCTTTTTCACGTTTTTCCCCATTTTTAATTATTTTTTTTATATTTTTTTTCAGTGGTCGGAATGTTCTCTTTTTCTATTAGCGAATCATTGTCTTTATTGCTATTAATAAAAACCGACCAAACATATTTTATGATCGTATTACCCGCTTTTTCAGGGGTTAACAGATGCTTTGTAACTAATTCTTTGAAGAAACGATAATTGCAAGCAATATTGCTCGACAAAGATTTTGATATACTTCGTATCGATGAATAAATTTCCCAACATTCAAGCTTATGAAATTTATGGCTTTTGTTTAGAAAAATCTTATATAAACGCTTGACATCTGTGAACGTTCGTGTATGATGCAAAATTAGTCCACTCATGGATGCAAAATTAGTCCACTCATGGTTACTCCTTGTGTCCATGTTTGGATTAAGTTCACTACAAAAACTCCTTGTGTTTTTGTGTTCTTTCAATTTGCACGATGTCCCTTTTTGATCATATCTCCATTTGATCATTTTGGGGTTCAAACAAAAGCGCCTTGCGTTTTTGTGTTGCTGATCTTTGACATTAACAAGAATCAAAAGAGCCTCCTTTTAAGTTTGTTTTGTTTTGCAGCTAACAACATAAATTGAGGCCTTTTTTTTGTCAACAAAATATCATAAAAAACCTATAATTTAATTAATGATTTTGCCATTTTGCCATTTTGGCATTTTGCTGGTAGTGCATTTTTTTGCACCATCAAGATGTAGTGGTGTTTTTAAACTCTCTAATATCAGTTAAAGAAACTTTAATGATGATTCGGGAAACTTTACTGGTCATTAAAGATTAAAAAACTTATAATTATTTCGAGTTCCTTGATTTTGTGCTAAGCTTTACGATGGCGACCTGACTTACCGCATTTGCCGGGTCGCCTAATTTGATCATAAAACCGCATATAGTGAGGTTTTTAAATGCTTTACTACGATTTAAAAAGATTTAAAATTATTGAATTCTTTCCCCCGAATATTGCAAAACTTAGAAATGTAGAACTGGAATGGTTTATGAACCCGGCGATCCTGTGGACAGCGGACAGTATAAGAGAGAGGTATAAAAAACCCCTGTTTGTTAATACATGGATGTTTCCCGGGATGCCTGTTTTCAGCTACCGTGGTTTCAGGCAATCAAGATGCAGCGTCGGAGCGGAAATGTCACAACATAAGCTCGGCAATGCTATTGATTTTAATGTAGACGGGATTTCAGCCGCTGAAGTGCAAGCGGATATCCAGAAACACCCTTTCGATGCAGCATTTCAATACATCACGTGCCTAGAAAAAGAACCGGGTGTAGAAAAAACTCACATTGACGTTCGGCCTCGGTACAAGGAAAAATCAGGGATACTCATCCTTAGCAAAACATAATTTGCGCTTTTTAAGTAAAAATGATATGATGTGTTATACTTAACAATTTGCAGGAATGAAACGCCATGAATCAAGAATTTTTGAGTCGTTTCAGAACGGCTATAATCATGATTCTGACCGTAATAATCACAGCAGCAATACTCTATATCAGCTGGAAAAATGGCAATATTGATTATCTGGATAGAGCACTATACTTTTTTTCCGGCATGATGATCTTTGTCCTTTGCAGGAATCTTGTCAAAAGCATAAAAATTGATAATAAGCAGTTTGGCATATCTCTTGACGCCGGGGTCGAAGATGAAATCAACAAAAACAAGGAAAAATCTGAATGACTACGTCAATCTATATAATTTTAATACTTGTTTTTACCAACATCCTGACCCTTGGCGTTTTTTTGATCATGCAGAAAATGGATAAGCATCATATTGAAAAACTGGAAAAAGAGAATAAAGATCTTAGAATGCGATCTCTCCAACAAGAAACGGCCAGACTTGCTTTAATCAGACAAATAAACGAGAATAAAGAGATACAAAAAAGATTGCAATCAAGAATAAAGGTGATCCGTGAAATGGATATCAACGAAGCTCTCAACGAGTTATAAATCAATTGCATTTTTAATAGTCTTGATCATCGTAGCATGTACCGGGAAAACTATATATTATCGTCAGACTGAAAACAGCTGTATTGAGCCAGACAAAATTGACTACGTCGACCTAAACAACAGGCAATATAACGACGAAATCTATGATCGAGTTAAAGAGTGGCCGGATTATCTAAGCCAATACCTGCTTGCAAAAATCAAAAACAGACTTGAACAACAGGAATTGTGCGAAATACATGCATTGGAGCAATTCCAGTACGCAAAATGCCTTTTATATTTAATCAAAAACAAGGAAGAAATAGAAAAAAATGACGCCAATGAAAAAAGTAACAATTAATATACTTGGATTATATCAAGGCTGCGACGTAGTCACGCCACACGGCCTTGGTTCAATTTACGAAACTAACTACCATCTGAATATGGTATCAGTCGAATTCGTTGACATGAACAGATATTACGAAGCACATGAGGTTAAACTAGTACTGAACCGGTATGAGTCATTAAAAAATGACGATCTAAGTCAATTGGCACTTGTCCCGGCTGTAGACAATAATGACTATCTGGAAAGTTTTGAAAGACTGAAAGACAACGTCTATCAGAAAAATAAAATGTTTCTGGCTTTTGAAGTTTTGTTGCTATCAAAGCAAAAAATAGATATTTTTGGGCTCATAGATCTGGGGTTAGCGATTGACTACGAAAGTGATATTTTTCGAGAAATGCTCACAGTGCAGCTCGTCAAACTTAAAGCCGATTCAGAACAAATCAACTAAAACAGGTATTTTTAGGTGTTACGTCTATTGCATTGATTGTAAAGCGCGTGGCTCACTCTGTGACACTATTGAAGAGGCAATTGACATATGGAATGGGAAAAAGAGTTTTAAGGTAAAACCTGCAAAACCTACTCAGTCTACTTTGTTTGATGAGATACTACTTTTTACCCGAATTGAAGAAAATACAGGTCTCGGATGAATGCTAGAATCACAATGCCTATGGCAAGATAGCCTACAACGATAGTCCATTGCCGCTTGTTCTCGCTCAGATCACTGATTTCAAACTTTATAAAAAGTCTTAAAAATGCAAGTGGGATTGCAAAAACAAGATAATAAACCGCCAAAAACAATATAGCCGATCTGAAAGGAAAATTTAAGATAGAAAATAAATATGCACATGCAAAAACCATAGAAACATCTAAAAAATAGTAGCTTTTAAATTGCAGATCAGCACCGCATGCTTTATGTTTGATCAAAAATGGGTGGAAATATACCCATTTGCTCATTTTTTTACCACAGTTCGGACAAATCATCTTTTACCTCATGGCCGGAATTAATAAAACTCCACTATTTAACAATGTTGAAGGTGCCGCGTCAATTTTTAAAAATACGTCGCCGCCTCTACCATCTACATCAGACGGGTAACCATTAAGATCAAGGAAAACATCTCCGCCCGGCCCATCAATGTCGGCTGGATATGCGATCAAATCAAGGAAAACATCTCCACCCGGCCCATCAACATCAGCTGGGTAGAAATCGCTTGTGATTGCCTCAGGTATTCCCGGTGCGTTATACCATGGATCGGCCGGATAGTTTCCGCAACCTTTCCAGTAGTTGGAACCATATACAGACCCAACAGCACACCCACCATATCCAGCAATCGGGCCTAAAATAGAAAACACTGCCCCGAGAACTGCACATCCGGCTATCGCGCCCCAAGCGTTGTTCCCGACATTAAACGCAGCGTTCGGGTCTTTCATTCCACATTGCTTGCTATCTGGAGCATTCCCGTTTTTCTCTGTTTTTGTAGTCTCATTTGTTGAGGACGAAACTACTTTCCCGCTTTTGTCAGTGGTTGTAGTGTCGGTTTTTGTTTTCGTTGTGGATGTGCCGTCTCCGTTGTCAACAGTCTCTGAACTTGTTTTAACCTCAGTCTTTCCCCCGTCTTTGTTATTTGTTGTAGAGCTCCCCTTTGATGTGCTTTTATCGCCTTTTGCCCCTACTCGCCCGGCATAATTTCCGTGAATATTTGGCATAAATTTACCTGTTGCCGGGTCGTATTCGCCCGCTGTGCCCGGTGGTAAACCAATTCCACCTGAATCTTCTCTGTCCGGTCTCGCTGTCCCGACATAACCACCGCCATTATAATAACCATCATTGCCTCCAATACTGCCTCCCGTATATCCAACTGACCCATTGCCGTTTCCATGATCAACATTTCCGTTGCCAATTTCACCCGTTGGTACATTCCCGATGCCCGGCACATATCCCATGCCGTCATTTCCTCGGCCGTTAGATCCTTTGCCGTCACTGATTCCCCCGACCTGACCGATTCCCGGGATGTAATGCCCACCTAATTTCTCAGATGTATAATCTTTTTCAATCAATCCGCCCATCTGTTGCCTTTGATCTAAATTCAAAATACCCTCAGACGTTAAACCGTCGCCTAATGCGTCGGATGTTCCGTCAATAAAAACTCCATTTTCAAAAACGCCTCCAATGAATGTGCCGTCATAAAAAACTCCGGGAACAAATCCATTTGCCTTAAAAACTCCCGGGATAAAATTGTTTTTTGTGATAAAAGTTCCCGGAACAAATTTGTCTTGAATTACAAGCCCCGGAACTAACTTAGCATTGACAACAATGCCCGGGATAAAAGCGCCATCACGGTAAAGTCCCGGAACAAAACGACCAGCCCACTGAATGCCCGGGAAAAATGTTTCTCCGACGAAAACGCCTTCCATGAAATTGCCTGCCCAGTCGATACCATAAACAAACTTTCCGTCTTTAAAAATACCTGCTTTGAAATTATCACCGTCAAAAATGCCCGGGACAAAAGCACCGCTTAAGATTTTTCCAGAAATCTGGAAAGTATCCCCATCTTTGCCGATAAAAACCTTGGTGCCATCGAATAGGAGTTTTAAATCGTTCAAAGAAACGTCCTCAGAACACGAAAACTCTTTAATTCTGGCAATCTCTGATAATTTAATCGACCCTGGATCCTTACCTAAAATAGCTCTAATACACGATTCAAAGCTTTCTGATTGAAATCTTGCCGTAAAGATCTCAAGTTTGACCTCTTTTCTTCCCTGCCCTGTCATAAATCCCGGCAAAAGTCCCAATAAAACAAAAAAAATAACTGTTTTTCTCATCTGATCTCCTTTTTTTTTCATCGCCTTACCATCTTGATAAGGCTAACAATCGTTTTGATAAACATAGTCAATTTTAAAAAATTGTCAAATATATTTTGCAATGATATCAACGTGTATTGCTTGCAGATTGCTGACTATTTGCAAAATGTTAAAAATAATATTGCAATATACCTTGTTTTGATATAGCATAAAGTAACTTTTTTAAGGAAACTAGATGATTTTCGATCTTGTAGACATAGCCAGTTTGCTGGCGGCTGGGTTTTTTATACTCGGGTTGCTATACGGTGACTGGCAATGATATTAGATATTATAGCAGGTTCAATCTTGGCTGTGGCTTATCTGTCCATAGGTTATTTTTTATATCGCACTGAAAAAACAAATGCAGAAAATTTTATATCTGCAAAAAAAAGGAGAAAAAAATGATTGAAATCTTAAATTGCACACCTCACGCACTGACAGTGTGCGGAAAAACTTTTGAACCATGCGGGATAATTCCCCGAGTGGAAATGCTAACAGTTGATATGGGTGAATATGCCGGTTTTCCGGCAATTGCTCAGTTTCGGGTGTCAGTTGTCGGACTACCTGAACCAAAACCGGGGGTTTTTTTGGTTGTCTCAGGCATGGCCTTTAGTGCTGTCGATGATAAAAGAATTGACGTAATAGCACCGGATACGGGTGAAACGGCAATAAGAAACGAGAAAGGTCAAATTGTAGGAGTGACCCGAATTATTTGTAAGGAGCATAAAAATGTGTAAAAAAATAATAGTGCAAAATTTTGCACTGCATACTTTAAAGAGGTCTTAAATGTGTGAAGAAAAAACAGTAGTGCAAGAAATTGCACTGCAAAATCTAGAACAGGAAGAAAAGAGGTTGCTGTTAATGCGAAAAGAACTTTCTTTGCAGCAAAATATAGCAGCGTTAAGAGATCTGGAAGACACTGGTAAAGTGCCGAAAAGCTTATCTGGGAAAATGGCCTTAGCTGATCAATTTGCGAAAAGCAGTATGGTGCCGGAAGTCTACAAAGGAAAGCCGGAAAACTGTTTTATTGCTTTATCTTTCGGAGAAATGATAGGGATAAATAATCCGATGTCATGTTTTCACAACATCTACATAGTGGGCGGCCGCCCATCTACAAGCGCTGACTGCATGCTTGGGTGCGTAATGGTACAGCCTGAATTTTTGGACTATGATCAAGAAATTGTAGACCTTGGTACTTTCGTCGAAGCGGATGTAAACACATCAAAAAAGGGTGACGGTCCTAACTGGAAAAAGATCAAGGTTAAAAACCTGAAAAGTATTACTAGGATAACAAGAAAAATGCCAAATGGTAAAGAAAAGGTTTTTGAAAGATATCACACTGTGGAAATGTCAATCGACCGTTTTGGTACATTTCCTCAGTGGATTTCAGACACGGAAAACATGCTCAAACATCGCTCGGATAGCAAAGCGTGCAGATCATCTTTCCCGGCTGTTTTTGCAGGCGTTCACAACCCGGATGAATTGAGAGAACTGGAGCCGGCAATTGAAGTTCAAGACGGCCGCGGAAATAGCACAGGTTTTCAGAAAGCTGAAAAAGTTAAAGAAAACGTGGTCAATGATGATCTCTTTTCAAACGCCAGCGTAAAAGGTGGTGTACTATGAGAGATGTAAATGTAATTAGAGCGCACATTTACTCGCAAATACCTTTTGATGTGAAAAGCAAAAAACTGTCATACAGCCGCATAAAGGATCTCCTCATCTCCGTAAAGGAGTATGTCAATAACGTCGCGAATCCAAAGGAGCCGACCGAAGCAATGAAACTCGGCTCCTTATTTGAAATCTTGCTACTTGAGCCTGCTACGGTCGATGCGAGATATTTTGTAATTCCGGATATGCCAAAGTTTTTAAGCATCGCCGAGCAAAAGAAAAAAAGCAGTCTGCAGCCGGTCAGCATTGAAGAACAAAAAGCAGTATGGGTAAAATTGATAACTGAGCAAGCCGGGGGAAAAATACTCATAACCAGAAAAATGTTTATGCAGGCTCATAACATGACGTCAGCCTGTTATAGACATCCTCTGGCATTTTCATTAATAACCCAAAAAGATGAGCTGCAAAAGAAATTCGAGTTAACTGTTGACGGTGTCGACATTCACGGCTATCTGGATATATTAGCCGTCGCCACTGAAAACATCTATGTTAACGGTCAATTAATCGTCCCAGAAGGACATGTCTATATCGTGGACATAAAAAAGACTAACAGTATAGAAACAAGCGACATCGAAAAATCGTGCAGGGATTATAAGTACTATATTCAAGCTTTTTTGTACCGTAAGGCTATTGAAGTTTATATCAAGACCGGTTTGATTCAAAAACCTGCAAATCAAATCGAGATCCCGGTTTTTTACATATTTCAGGGAGACTCTGCCCCGTACGATACCCATATAGTTTCATTTGGTTTAGATTATGACGATCTTGCCAAAAATGAAATAGTGAGAGCGATCAAGATATTTAAAACTCTGCAAAACGAGCCGGAAAAACTTTTTTTTGGGATAAATCAAGGGGTTACTTATGTCAATCCTTCCGGTTGGCAAAAACAAGAGTTTAAAGAATCTGAAAAAAGATCGATCTACAAGAATGATCTGGCTCAAAATGGATTTGATAAATTTATGATTGAGAAAGAACTCGATCTGGATTTTATAAAACCGTCCTGCAATGTTGACATAGTTAACATTTTTAGTCATATTGAGAGCAACAGAGTCCCCTATTTGGCGCCTGAATCAAAAACATCTGCCGTGGTAGTAAATGAAGATTCAGGCGCTGTTAAGCGCAAAAGAAGAACAAAAGAAGAGATAGAAGCTGCGAAAGCCGTTGATACTAATCCCCCTCAAACAACTATTGAGGCTCCAAGCGAACAGCCTTTACCGGTTGAAACTCCAGCTGAAACTCCAGCTGAACAACCTGTTGAGCCTGAACAAATCCCGGCACCAATTGAACAGCCTGAACAGACATTAAAAAAGATAGAGATTGAAGACCTCATCACAAGAGCGAACAGCATCAAGTTTTTTGCAAGTGGTTTATATGCAGTTAAAAAACTGTGTTTGATCCTCAATTTCTGGCCAGATATGGCCTTGATAAAGCTCGATGAATTAACAGATGAGCAAAAACTACTGATCTCGGAGAACATCGAGATCTTTATTATAAACGAGGCACAAAATGCCTAATTACAACGATAGGAAAACATGGGTACATTCTGAGGTCAAGTGTAGTTTCTGCGGCTATACTTTGCTTCAAAATGCTGAAGAAATGTATTACGTCTGTTCAAATTTAGCTTGCAAATATAGCGGGGTAATACAATGAGTATATTTAATAAACTCGCAGGGTTATATAGCCCTGCGTCAATGCTCGTATCAATCCGGGATGAAATAAAGGAAACACCGGATAAAATGGCGAAAAAACTCAACATCAGTCCCGAGCTTTATAAATGCCTCGAAAACGATGAAATAGAGTTAGAATCTCTGCCTGTACCTACACAGGCAAGAATAGAAAGTTTTGTAAATGTCTACTTCACAACGTTCCGCCTCAACAGGCAAATGGCGTTTAAAATGTTCGAGAAGTCCACAGGAATGAATAAAAAATTCTTTCAAGACAAATTTGAAATTTCCGAACGTACGTTCTACAGCTATCTGGCCGGGGAAAGAATTATGGCTGCGCCTGATATTGATCGTTATTTGCTAATTTTGTAGCTTGCTGATTTCTTCCAGCTTTCTTTTTTAATGGCGGCATTTTATCCGGCATATTCGGATTCATTAAAAGAAATTGCTTTATCAACTTAACATCATAATGCATTTGACCTATTTTTTTTCTTATCTCCATGTGCTCTCTAAAATTATCGTCCATTCTTAACCTTACTTCTTTGATTTCTTCGTTTTTTTGAGTGATTTCCTGCTTAAAAATAAGATCATTAAATTTCGTCTCATGGTAAAACTCCATGGTCGCAAAAGCAAGTGAGGCGATAACTCCCAAAAATCCAATAATCTGCAAGAAAAGTTTAATCGCCTCAGTAATACGCCTCCCCTGCTCTTCAAGCGTCATTCCTGTTGATTTTTCTTTGTTTTTGTCAGATTTATTATCCATATTTTTCTTTGATCTTCCCCCAAATTGGACACTCGTCATAATCGATTCTTTTGTTCGGGTTTTTTATAATTGTCTTTCTTAAATCGCCCGTACATTTGAAATCATTATCTATAATTATACAAAACAAACACTCAATATGGAATTCCGGGAATGCGATTACTCTTGTTTTCAAGGGGTTCTACCTTTTTCGCAACGTCACGAAAATGCCCTAAGCCATTTGATAAAGAGATCGACTATGATT